>Ga0071330_1090649_pt1 | contig 199314 bp, 202 predicted proteins | sample GBScel77sediment_FD_63802 | JGI IMG/M metagenome (GOLD analysis project Ga0071330, IMG submission 63802) | Hot spring sediment microbial communities from Great Boiling Spring, Nevada - Cellulolytic enrichment Sediment 77C v2 (version 2) | ecosystem: Environmental > Aquatic > Thermal springs >... | reverse complement strand
GTGCAGGGTGCTCTATGAACGCCTGATTGCCCGGGGAAAACACAAGAAGGTGGCCCTGATTGCTGTAGCCAACAAGCTCCTGCGGCAGATCTTCGCCATCCTGAGGAGTAGGATTCCCTATGACCCCCATTACTTAGAACGGAAAAGGAGTCTTGCCTTCCAGGGGACTTGACTTTGAACACAGAACATTGCGATTTCCCCTCCTCTGTGGACCTGCGAAGAGAAAAGAGACCCGCCGGAAACTATATCAATTCTCGGAAGAAAAACGCTTCCTCCCCCGTACCCTTGCAAGGGTACGGGGGCTTTCATTCACTCCGGCTCCCCAGGCCAGGCACCAACAACACCTTCTGCAGCCCACTCCATCGTGATAAGCTCGTCCATGGTGAGGCGAACCCCTTCAGGAACCCTGAGATTTCCCTTGCGGTCGCGAATGGGGCCGGTGAAGGGGCTGAAGGCATACTCAGGATCAGCCATAGCCTTAAGGAGAGCAAAAACGAGGTCGTACACGCTAATTTCACCGTATATCGGATCGTTCACCATTGTCGACTTCAACTGGTCCTCAAAAACAGGGTTAATGGGCATGCCGAAGTCTGCTCCGAGTTCAACGGCCCCCTCGCGGAGGAGCCACCAGTAGTCGACATTCTCGAGATTTTTAGGGGTGTATAGACCAGCATAGACTTTGGCGAAAAAGTCGAAATAGATGGCTTCCCAGTGCACAAGCTGACCTGATGCTACAAAGTTCGGAGCGAACTTGTACATGGGAGAGTAATGTCCAAAACTCGGAAGCCCGTGTTCTGCAGCAACCTGAACAACCGTTGGAGAGTCCTCTGTGAAAGCCAGCACGTCCACTCCCTCAGCAATGAGGGACTCTGCCGCTTCTTTGGCTCCTGCAGGGTCGTACCAGGAAGTCTGGAGCCATCGAACGAGCACCTGAGCATTGGGGTTCACCCTCCGAGCACCCAAAGCAAAGGCATTGATGTGACGCTTGAGTTCCGGAATAGGAAAAGCCCCAACGTATCCGAGCTTCCCGGTTTTCGTTAGTGCTCCCGCAATGACCCCGTTGAGGTAGTACACCTGGTGAAAGTCTGCCATGTACGTGGCCATATTGGGTGCCCTTTTGAAGCCGGAACAGTGGAAGAAAATTTTGTCGGGATACCGCTGAGCCGCACTGAGCGTCCCATCCATGAAACCAAAGCTTGTGGTAACAACGATATCAACGCCCTCCTGGTTGATCAGACGATCGATAACCCCTTCGACTTCTCCCTCCGGTACCGCTTCAACATACACAGTTTCAAGCCAGGGGTAGGTGTCGTCGACAATGCGTCGGGCCTGGTCGTGAGCATAGCTCCAGCCAAAGTCCCCGATGGGCCCAACGTAGATGAACCCGGCCTTAATCTTTGTTTCCTGTGCGTTTCCCAAAGCCACGAAACCAAAACACAGGAGGAACACCAACAGAACTCCCACCGTGAACCGTTTCATCGTTCCACCTCCACACTGGAATTGAATTGTACTAACTGCTCCCTCTCTGATAAGGCACCCCTAAGGAAGCGGGTGGCCCCACTCTCCTGCGAGCTGCTAAACGAGAGACAAAACTCAGGGCCACGAGAGGAAAAAGATATGGAAGGGTATTCAGAAGCTCCGGGGAAACCCGGGCCTGGAAACGAAAAGAAAAATGGTAGAGAACCCCAAAAAGGTATGCTCCCACCATCCCCCAGAGAGGATTCCAGAAGGCAAAAATAGTGAGTGCAATGGCCAGCCATCCCATTCCCGCGGTCATCCCGTAAGACCACGAAGGACGATACCCCAAAGAGAGATATGCTCCCGAAAGCCCGGCAAGAACCCCTCCGAAGAACACGCAGGAGTAACGGACAAGGGTAACGTTGATCCCCATGGCGTCACAGGCTGCAGGGTTTTCCCCCACAGAGCGGATGACGATGCCCCAGCGTGTGTGGAAAAGGACAAACCAGAGAATAACAGCCAACCCTAAACTCACATACACAAAGACATTGTGCTTCTCAAAACCTGGAAGAGCGGAGAGGAAGGGTAAACGAAACACCGGAAGCGTTGTGGCAAGGACTTTCCCCTCGAAATCCCTCCCCAAGACCCCCGAAATCCCCATGCCGAGCATTCCCAGGGCCAGTCCCGAAACCACCTGATTCGTCCGGAGCGTGACACTACAAAAGGCGTGAACAAGCGACGCACATCCGGCAACAACACCAGAAACAACCACTCCCAACCACGGATTCCCCGAAAAGAACGCCGTGGCAAAAGCTGAAAACGCTCCAAGGGACATCAAGCCCTCGACACCGAGGTTCAGTATCCCGGATCGTTCGGCGTAAATTTCCCCTAAAGTCGAAAGAAGCAACGGAACACTGTAGGCCAGGGTCCTTCCAACGACTCCACTAATCCAAAACCCTATCGTACTCATCCTCTTTCTCACCCCACGGTACAACGCGCAATGTAACCCGGTAGTACAAAAGTTGCTCTGAAGCGATGAGGAAAAAAAGCACCAGTCCATTGAGAATGTACATCACCTGGAAGGGAATGCCAAAAGCAATCTTCAACGCATCCTGTCCAGACATAAGAGCTCCAAAAAGAAAGGCACTTGCGAGAACGCCAAGAGGGTTTGCCCGGGCGATCCAGGCAACGATAATGGCTGTGAACCCATATCCAAGGGAAATGTGTGCAGGATGACGAAGCATATGGTGAATGCCGCTTACCTCACCCACCCCTGCAATACCGGCCAGCCCCCCCGAGAGAAAGAGTACCAGAGCTACAACACGCTTTGCAGGAATTCCTGCAAGATGGGCCGCTTTTTCTCCTCTTCCGACAACCCGGAGCTCAAAACCAAAGGTAGTCTTTGCCAAAAGGAAGTAACAGAAAAGAGCCGTGAGGAAGGCAAAAAGGAAGGTCACCAGAGGCACCCGGGTGGTGCCAATGGTGGCAAGCCAGGCCTCCCGGGGAAAGGGATCTGTATAGGCAAATCCCCGAACCGTTTTTCCTTTCCAGGGACCGAGAATGAGGTAAAGCACGAGATTCGCAGCAACATAGTTGAGCATTAGTGTGGTGATGATCTCATTGATCGCCAGCCTGTTCCGGCACCACGCGGCGAAAGTCCCCCATAGTGCTCCTCCCAAAAACCCGAGAACAAACATCACAGGCAAAAGCAGGGAAGGGGGAAAGGGCGAAAAGAGGGCCACCCACGTTCCCACAATGGCTCCGATGAGCATCTGCCCTTCGGCACCGATATTCCATACCGAAGCCTGAAAGGATACCGCAAGACCTGCCCCGATAATGGCCAGAGGAATCATCCGCTTCACCGTTTCAGAAAGAGCGTAGAGACTACCAAAGGCCCCCCGCCAGAAAACCCTGTACGCCTCAAGGGGAGAGATTCCAAGAAAAACAAAAAGCAGGCCACTGACCAGGAAAGCCAGAAGAAGCGAGAGCGCGGAGACAAAGAAAACCATGGAAGCTGAAGGTTCAAGTCCTCTCGTTACTTGGAGCCTTAGCCTCATCGAACCATCACGAGGCGTTCACCCGGAACCCCTCCCATCATCATTCCAATATCCCTGCGATCCTCCTCGCTCCACCCGCTCTGAGGACGCTTCCTCTCGCCGAGGATGGTTCCCCTGTACAGGACGAGTACCCTGTCAGAAAGGGCAAGGATTTCGTCAAGGTCACCAGAAACAAGGAGAATGCCAACACCCTCCTCTTGCAAAGAGAGAAAAAGTCGGTGAATAAAATCAGTAGCCAGAATGTCAAGACCAGCGGTGGGATTGGAAACTACAAGAACACGGGGACGAGAGGCCAGAACCTGTGCCAGGGCCACCCTCTGACGGTTGCCCCCAGAGAGAAGACGTACCGGAAGCTGAGGAACCGGTGGCACAATCCGGTAGGTGGCAATCATCTCTTCCGCATGTTCACGCACCTTCTTCCAGTCCACGAGGATTCCACGGCGGAAAGGTGTTTTCCGGTAATCCCGGAGGAAAAGGTTTTCGGCAAGGGTCAGATCCCCAACAAGTGCCATTCGACGATCCTCAGGAACATACGCCAGACCCGCTTCACGAACTTTCTGGGGGGACCACGTTGTGACGTCCACCTCGCCAAGGAGGATACGTCCCCGCAAAGGAGGACGAAGACCAGCAAGGGCCTCAGTTAGCTCCCGCTGGCCGTTTCCCACCACTCCAGCTATGCCCACGATTTCCCCCTCGCGAACCTCGAAAGACACTCCTCGTACCCTGGGGAATCCCCGGTCATCCAGCACCCAGAGGTCCTCAACTCGAAGGAGAGAGCAACCAGGAGAAAGCGGCTTTTTGGGCAGGGAAAGCGTGATCTTCTCCCCCACCATCATGGCGGCGAGGGTTTCGAAATCGGCTTCGCCTCGCGGAACCGTCCCCACCACTTTTCCCTTTCGGAGAACAGTAATGCGATCGCCGATCTCTCCCACTTCACCGAATTTATGGGTGACAAAAAGACTAGTCTTTCCTTCTTCCTTCATCCTCTGCAAAACAAGGAAAAGCCTCTCCACATCCTTGGGGGTGAGCACAGAGGTGGGTTCATCGAGGATGAGAATCTCGGCCTTTCGAAGGAGGGCCTTCAGAATTTCCACCCGTTGCTGTTCTCCAGCAGAGAGCTGCCACACCCGGGCATCCGGATCCACATCAAGACCGTATTCCCTCGAGAGGTCCCGAATCATCTCCCGTGCCCGCAAAGCAGGGAAAAGGTGGGGAACTCGAGGAAATCCAAGCACAACGTTTTCCCAGACGGTATGGTTGGGAATGAGGCGAAAGTGCTGGTGAACCATCCCGATACCCAGCTCTATGGCCACCCGGGGTGAAGGTATACGAACCTCTTTCCCCCGGAGGACAATAGCCCCCCCATCGGGCTGGTGGATCCCGTAGAGGATGTTCATGAGCGTGGTCTTCCCCGCTCCGTTCTCCCCAAGAAGAACGTGGACTGTTCCCCGCTCAACCCCAAAGCTTACCCGATCATTGGCAAGGATACCCGGTGGGAAAATTTTGGTTATGTCTCGAAAAACCACAATTTCCTGACACTCACAAGACATGTTCTTCCTCCTGAGGCACTCAACAACTCGTAATTATACTATCAGGGATTTGCAAGCAGCAATCTTCCTGCTACAATTGTGACAACTTCTTCAAAGGGGGGAGAATATGCTGGGGCTGCACGACTTCTGGATTATCCTTGCGTACCTTCTCTGTATTGGGAGCACCCTGCTCTGTGTGGTATACGGCCTGGTCAACTGGAACCGGGGTGGAGAGGGTGTGCAACCGGAGAAAATCCTCCGCTGGGAGAAAGAAGAAGAGGAGCTAACGGAGTAAGGAGGGAGAAGCATGTACCGTCTTGCCCTTGTGCTTGCAACGCTTGTGTACCTCCTCATCACGGGGTATCTTGGATACGTCGCCTACCGGAGGACCAGGACAACCACAGACTACCTTCTTGCCGGGCGGGAAGCCCACCCCTACATCATGGCCATGTCGTATGGGGCAACGTTCATCAGTACCTCGGCCATTGTGGGTTTCGGAGGGACAGCAGCACTCTTTGGGTTGAGCCTTCTCTGGCTCACGTTCCTGAACATCTTCGTCGGGATATTCATCGCCTTCGTCTTTTTCGGCCACCGGACCCGTGCCATGGGATATAACCTCGATGCACACACCTTTCCAGAGCTTCTGGGAAAGCGTTTCCAGTCGAGATTCATCCAGGTCTTCAGCGGCATTTTGATCTTCCTCTTCATGCCCATCTACGTCTCTGCAGTCCTCATGGGAGCCACGCAGTTTCTCACCGTGAACCTCAAGGTGGATTACGAAGCCGGTCTTCTACTCTTTTCCGCCATTGTCGCCCTCTACGTCATCATGGGGGGCTTGAAAGGTGTCATGTACACCGATGCCTTTCAGGGGACTGTGATGTTCGCTGGTATGCTCTCTCTCCTCTTTCTCACCTACTACCGCCTCGGGGGTGTGACCCAGGCTCACGAAGCCCTCACCGCTCTCACCCCAAAAGCCCAAGAGGTCTTTGGTGCCATGGGACACCGAGGATTCACCAGCATGCCTGCCTTTCTCTCTCCTCTCTGGTGGACGGTCGTATCCACAATTGTCCTTGGAGTGGGCATTGGGGTTCTGGCGCAACCACAACTTGTTGTCCGCTTCATGACTGTGCGGAGCAGCAGAGAGCTCAACCGGGCCACGGCCATTGGAGGGATTTTCATCCTCGCCATGACGGGAGTCGCTTTTGTCGTTGGGGCACTCACCAACGTCTACTTCTTCAACACCACCGGTCAGATTTCTTTCCTCGCTGCCCACAAACAGGTCGATTCCATCATCCCCCTCTTCATCGAAAGAACCATGCCTTCATGGTTTAGCATCCTCTTCCTCGTCACGCTTTTTGCTGCAGCCATGTCCACCATGAGTAGTCAATACCACACGATAGGCACAGCCCTGAGTCGTGACATCTTCGAAACGCTCACAGGGCGAAGGGGCACCATCGGCCTCAACCGTATTGGAACGTCCATCGGAATTATTCTGAGCACCTTCCTCGGGTGGGGTCTGCCTCGCTTCTATGGCGCGGGTTCAGAGATCATTGCCCGGGGAACCTCCATTTTCTTCGGTCTCTGCGCTTCAACGCTCCTCCCCATGTACATCGGGGCTTTGTACTCCCGCCGCATCACTAAGGCCGGAGCCATTGCCGGAATGGTCGCAGGCTTTGCCGCAAGCATGTTCTGGTTCCTCTTCGTGCATGAAAAGGAATCCCAGGTCCTTGGGTTGTGCCAGGCCCTTTTTGGACGGGGGGCCCTGTGGGGTCTTCCCTGGAAAGTCGTGGATCCCATCGTTATTGCGCTTCCTCTTGCTGCCCTTGCAACTGTCCTAGTGAGCCGCTTCACGCAACCCCCAGACGAAACTCACCTCAAAACCTGCTTCAATGGCCTCTCATAAAAGACGGCACCGGGAAACCGGTGTTTCCCGGTGCCAGAGCGTGGTATAATACTTCAAAAAGCAAAAAACTGCCTGCGGTGAGGAAGCGAAATGCTTCTGAAACCAAGGGGGTTGGTGAACCTGGTCTACTCCTCCCGCAGGCCAGGTTTTTGTTTTATGCAGGATACAGGGAGGTGACAGTATGCTGACGAGAGACGTTCCACTCAATGTGCGAGAGTGGATGCAAGGTGTCATCAAGGAAGAAGAAATCAACCGGTACCTTGTCAACGGGCGTGATTTTATCAATGACGAGGAGATTGAAGAACTCCTCCGAAAGCACCGGAATCCTGAACCCCAGAGGGTCCGGGACATTATTGCCAAATCCCTTGCTCTGGAACGTCTTGAACCGGAGGAGACTGCAACGCTCCTCAACGTTGAGGATGAGGAGCTGTGGGAAGAAATTTTCCAGGCAGCGGGTGAGGTAAAACGGAAGGTCTACGGAGACCGCATCGTCACTTTCGCCCCACTGTACTGTAGCAACTTCTGCGTCAACAATTGCCTCTACTGCGGATTTCGAAGGGACAATCACCTGCAGAAACGGCGGCGGCTCACCATCGAAGAGGTCCGGAGGGAAGCAGAAGCCTTAGTCTCCATGGGGCATAAACGCCTCATCATGGTGTACGGAGAGCATCCTCTTTCCGATGTTGACTATATTGCCAGAACCATCCAAACCGTCTACGAAACAAAAGTCGGCAATGGGGAAATTCGCAGGGTTAACGTCAATGCAGCACCCATGGACATTGCCCGCCTTCGAATTCTCAAAGAAGTTGGGATCGGGACGTTCCAGGTTTTTCAAGAGACATACCACCACGAAACGTATCGAAAGGTTCACCCCGAGGGAACCCTCAAGGCCCATTACCGGTGGCGCCTTTATGCGCTGCACCGGGCCCAGGAAGCAGGAATCGATGATGTAGCCATTGGGGCACTCTTTGGACTCTACGACTGGAAGTTTGAGGTTATGGGGCTTCTCTACCACACCATAGACCTTGAACGGCATTTTGGAGGAGTCGGACCCCATACCATTTCCTTCCCTCGCCTTGAGCCGGCCATTAATACCCCCTTCGTCCAGGAAACACGATACAAGGTCTCTGATCGGGACTTCAAGCGGCTTGTGGCCGTTATCCGCCTCTCTGTTCCCTATACCGGAATGATTATTACCGCTCGAGAGCCAGCACATATCCGTCGTGAGGTCATCCCCGTGGGGTGTACACAGACCGACGCTTCCACGCGTATTGGCATTGGGGCTTACAGTGATCGGTATACCGAGCAGGACCTCAAGCGACAGCAGTTTCAGATTGGCGACCCCAGGTCTTTAGACGAAGTGGTGCGAGAACTCGCTGAGATGGGATACATCACGTCTTTCTGCACCGCAGACTACCGCTGTGGGAGAACCGGGAAATACTTCATGGGGATCGCCAAAAAGGGCAAAATCCACCATTTCTGCATGCCAAATGCCATCCTCACCTTCAAGGAGTACCTCATCGATTACGCCTCTCCAGAAACCCGGAGTGTCGGCGAAAGGCTCATCGAACAGAAGTTTGCTGAGCTTGACGAGGCTCTGAAACCCCTTGTTCGGGAGTACCTGGAGCGAATCGAACGTGGAGAAAGGGACCTTCGCATTTGAGGATTGGCTGAAGGAAATCCAGGAAGAAGTGGCGAAAAGAAATCTCTCAGATGCCCTGCGTACCATCGCCGAGAAAATCCTCGAGCGCTACGGTGCGCGGGTATGGTTTGCCGAAATTTTGGGAAAACGATGGTCCTATGTTACCGGATGCGGAGGGGAAGACCCTCTTCCCCTCCGTCAGATTCCCCTCACACCACGCTTTGGACTTGTGGCAGAGAAATGGGAATGCATTCCTCCTTCAGAGGGGGAGGCGATACTTGCTTTTCTGAGAGAGCTCCTTGCTCAGACAGGAACTTCCTCGGTAAAAAGCGAGGGCTGAGAGAAGGAAGAAACGGCCTTTTTACCCCGGAACAGGAGAAAAGGTAGAGCTCTTGTGGCAGAGGGCCCGAGCTTTTTGAGGACTTCCGGGGTGATGTGAACTCCCTGCCGGCGCAACCTAAGGATGTTCTTGGCCGTTTCTGGTCCAATTCCGGGGACACGGATGAGCACCTCATAGGGTGCTTGATGGACCTCAACGGGAAAGTACTCGGGATGCCGCAGCGCCCAGACGGTCTTGGGGTCTTTCGAGAGGAAGAGATTGCCATCGTCCCTCAAGGGTATTTCCTCAAAGGAGAAACCGTACTTCCGGATGAGAAAATCGGCCTGGTACAGCCGGTGTTCCCGCCAGGTGGAAACCCCAGGCATGTCCTCAAGTGGGGTTCCCACAACGGGTTGAAAAGCGCTGTAGTACACACGCTGTGCCTGAAACTCCCGATAAAGCACAGCCGACACTTTGAGGATTTCCCGGTCCTTTTCCCCGGCTGCTCCTACAACGAACTGAGTGGTGAATCCTCCACGGAGCTCCCCTCTTTTCTGGAGTTCCCGAAACCAGAAAAACTTCTCAAAGATGCGTGTAAAGTCCTTCTCAGGGGCAATTCTTTTGAGATGCTCCAGGGAAGGCGCCTCGAGGTTCACAGAAATACGGGTCGCAAACTTTGCGGCTTCTTCCACAAAGTCAAAGCCGACTTCAGGCAGAACTTTCAAATGGATGTACCCCGGGAAACGGTACCGGGAGCGGAGCATCTCAGCCACCTTAATCATGTCTTCCATTGCCCGGGAGGGTTCCCGGAAAACTGCTGAGCTCAGGAAAAGCCCCTGCACAAGACCTCTCTCGTAGAGGTTCATGAAAAGACGAGCAAGCTCTTCGGGGACGAACGTTGCTCGAAGAGAGGGCCTTCCAGCCCGATTCGCACAGTAGAAACAGTTGTGAATACACTCGTTGGAGAGGAGTATCTTCAGAACCGGGACCCTTCGACCATCGGGGAGGGCAACAGGGTAAATCCATCCACCCCTGGGATGGCGGATGCGTGACTCTCCCCCAAAACACGACCCGCACAGGTCAAACCGTGCTTCAGAACCAAGAAGGACAAGCTTTTCCTCAAGATCTTTCACCGTCTGCCCCCCAAAATACATTGTACCTCTTCCCCAAATATTCTGCCAATCCCCTTGCACACCCCCAGAATCTCCTGGTAATTTTCAGGAAAAAGGAGGGAAGTAAAATGTACCCCAGGCGTATCCTTTGCTTTGGTGACTCCCTCACTTGGGGATGGGATCCGGAAAGCCAGGATCGCTTTCCTCCGGAGAAACGCTGGACGAGGATTCTCGCTCGCCTTCTCGGGAAAGACTACGAAATCATCGAGGAAGGACTGAACGGCCGTACCACGGGTTTCGATGACCCCATTGAGGGGGACAAGAACGGTCGACGACATCTTGTAATGCTTCTCGAGACTCACAGACCACTGGATCTTGTCGTCATTCTCCTTGGCACAAACGATCTCAAGCAACGGTTCAATCTCCACCCCGCAGATATCGCTCAAAGCGCAGGAGAGCTGGTGAAAATCGCCCAGAGAAGTCCCGCCGGTCCAGGTGGTCGTGCTCCCCTGGTGCTTCTCGTCGCCCCACCACCGATTGGACCTCTACCTCAAGAGGCGGAAATTTTCACAGGAGGGGAGGAAAAATCCCGAAAGCTCGGACACCTCTACCGTCTCCAGGCAGAACGACTCAGGTGCTTCTTCTTCGATGCCCAGGAAGTGGTACGGACAAGCCCCAGAGATGGCATCCACTGGGATGCCGAGGGCAATCGGGCCTTCGCCGAAGCCTTAGCAGGGATAATCCGGCAGGCCCTGTAGGAGGAGTAGAACATGGAGAAAATCGCTATTTTGCGGGAGAAGTTCGCTAAGGAGGGATATGCCCGGTTTCTCGGAATGGAACTCGAGGAGCTTGCCGAAGGTTACGCCCGGGTACGGATGAAGGTACAGGAACACCTGCACAACATCTTCTCCATCCTCCATGGAGGGGCGCTCTTTTCCCTGCTTGATGAAGCTTTCGAACTCGCCTGCAACTCCCACGTGGAGGACGCAGTGGCCATAAGCGTCACCGTGCATTACATGAAACCTGTGGTTTCCGGAGAGCTTGTTGCCGAGGCAAAAGAAGTTGCTCTCACTCCAAGAACTGGTCTTTACAGTCTCACAGCATACAACGAAGATGGGATACCTGTTGCCTTCGCGCAGGCACTCTGTTACCGAAAAAGAAAGGACTGAGGGGAAACCCCCTCAGTCCTTTCTTTCCCCCATTCTGGCGTCGAGCACAAGAAGCCCTGGCCCCTCTCCTGCCATCTTGAGATATCCCAGGATCTCTGAGGCGTTCTTCTCTTCCTCAACCTGCTCATCGACAAACCACTGCAGGTGGGTCATAAGGGGGTAGTCTTTTTCTTCACGAGCCATCTCATAGAGCTTGTGAATCATCCCCGTGACTTTCTTCTCGTGCTCCAGAACCGCCTCAAACATGGCCTTGAGAGAAGGATACTCCACAGGAGGTTGCTCGATGGCCCGAAGCACCACGCGCCCTCCTCGGTCATTCACAAAATCGAAAAGGCGCATGCCGTGGGCGACTTCCTCCTTTGCCTGTACCTTAAGCCAGTGGGCAAATCCCTTGAGGTTCATGGCCTCACACTGCGCCGCCATCGCCAGATAAAGGTAAGCAGAATAAAACTCGTTTTTAATCTGCTCGTTCACCGCCTCTTCAAGACGCTTACTCAGCATAAGAATCCTCCTTTCCCAGGAATTTTTACCTTCTAACCCCTGAGAGATGCTCCAAATTCCCGTCCCAGCTGTTGTATCCGTTGCCGGTCCTCTTTCGTCCCTCCACCACGGAACTCAAAGGCAACCGTCATCTCCCAGCCAAGCTCACGGGCGAAGCGTTCAACCTCTCTCCTTGCTCCTCCAGACCACCCAAAGCTCCCAAGGTACATCGCCTTTTTGTGCTTCACGTTTTTGCGAAGTGCCAGGTCAAGGACCTGTGCTACCGGTGGGAAAAGCCCGGCCTCATACGTCGGTGCCCCAACCACAACACCCTTTTTCTCCCAGAGGGAGGCCAGAATGTAGCTCGGATGTACCCGCCGGGCATCGAACATGTCGACCTGAACCCCGCTTTCGGCTATTCCCTGAGCCAGGGCGTCCACCATGGCCTCAGTGTTGCCGTACATCGAGCCATAAAGGAGCGTAACTCCTATTTCTCCTCCACTTTCCGCGTACTGAGACCATTTCCGGTAAAGCTCAATGATATGCCCCGGGTTCTTCCTCCAGATGAGACCGTGAGAGGGAGCCACGATGGAAATCGAAAGCGACGAGAGTTTCTCGATAGCTTTCAGGACCATAGCGCTGTACTTGGCCACAATGTTCGCAAAGTACCGGAGCGATTCCCTGATGTAAAAATCAAATTGCGGGCACTCGTCCTCGAAAATCGTCCCCTGAAGAGCTCCATAACCTCCGAAGGCATCGCAGGAAAAGAGCGTTTGCGTTTTCTCCTCATACGTCACCATTGTCTCCGGCCAGTGGACCATGGGGATATGGTAGAAGACCAGTTTCTTTTCCCCCAAGTCGATCCGTTCCCCATCGCGGACAACCTGAACACCTTCGGAAATGCCGTAAAAGGCCGAAACCATATCCTTCGCCTGAGGTGAACAGAGAATAACTGCCTGAGGAGCGAGTTTCCTGAGAATCCTCAAAACTCCCGTGTGGTCTGGCTCCATGTGGTTGAGGATGATGTAGTTGAGGCTTTCAAGGGGAATGCGCTCGCTAATCTGGGCAAGGTACTCATCAACTTTCAGGGATTTGGCGAGATCAACAATGGCGTTTTTTTGGTCAACAATGAGGTACGAATTATAGGAAACTCCTTCTTGCGTTATGGGCCAGAGACCTTCAAAGAGGTCTGTGGTGTGGTCGTTGACGCCAATCCAGTAGATACCGGGGCGAACCTCCACCGAGGGCATTGCCATCCCTCCTCTCTTTTCCTGCGTTGTTCCATTGTACCAGACCTTAAGGCGTCTCAAAAGGGAGATATATACGATTTTTCTCCTCAAGGCTCAGAAAACGGTCAAGGAGAAAGGCAATGGCGAGGACTCCAAGAAAAGACATGAAGTACCTCGACGCGGCAAAGACCAGCCCGAGATTCTGTATCTCAAAAAGGAGCATTGGGATTTTCATCGTTGACCACGCTCCGAGGAAAATCCACACATTCCGTAAGCTTACACCCTTTCGAAGGAGAACTTCAGCCACGGGGAATGCAGCGTAAAGAGGACCGGCAGCAAGGGCCCCCAGGGCCAGAGCTATACCGATACCAACCATCCCTGAAGCCTCTCCCAGCCGTTTCACCACCTTTTCCCTGGGGATCCACACATCAAAGAGCCCAACAAGGATAAACACAGGCGGGATAACACTGAGCATGAAAAGGATATTCTGCAGGGCTACTGCAAAGACCTTCCTTCCCAGAAGGGGAGAAAAGAAAAACATAACGAAGCACAGCCCCAGAAGGACGAAAAATCCTCGGTAGGTTCGAAGAATATCCTTGACCATGGCTCACCTCATCACCTTTACAAAGATCCAGACTCCGTACCCTACGAAAAAGGCGTAACAGTAGGCCAGGAGATTTCGCCATACTGCGGCTTTTACCCCAAAGTATCGGATCTCAAGGGGGAGGGTCACAACACCGACCATCATGAGGGTAGAGATGAATACGGCCATCTGGGCAATCCCCGCGCCATGGTCAAGGAGCACCTTTGCCATGGGAAAAGCGACAAAACCAGGAACAAGGGTAACCGCCCCAACGACAGAGGCAAGGAGATACCCCAAAAAACCACTTCTTTCCCCCAGAAAAGCGGCAATGGTTGCCTCAGGAAGGAGGACCACAACCAGGGCAAGAATGAGGAGGACCACAAGGAATGCAGGGAGAATGTTCGCAAAGCTTTTCCAGGCTTTTCTGAGTGCTTGTTCCGCCTTTTTTCGATCTCTGGCAAAAGAAAAGGCAAGCCAGGAAAGGGCAAGACCGTAGAGAACAAACGTAGTGATATCACCCATGGTGTTCGCTCTCCCTCTGGAACTTCTCGTACTCTTCAAGAAATCTCTGAAGCCTTAGTACTTGCCTCCGCACGTGCTCCACCCAAAGCCGGAGTACCGTCTTGCCTTCACCGGTGAGGGTATAGATTCTCTTTGCCGGCCCTGAAGTTTCCGTAACCCACTCCGAGGAAACCCATCCATCCTCTTCCATTTTTCGAAGGGTTCGATACACGAGTCCAGGGTCTGGGGATTCATCCTCAAGAAGAAAGTGTTTCAGCCGCTCCATGAGTTCATACCCGTGGGAGGACCGAATAGCAAGACACAGAAGGAGACACGGTTGCAGAAACCGTTCAATCCTGAATCCCGGACACTCGCAGTGCGACGAAAAGCACACGGACTCTCACTCCTTAAAATATCACTTATATGCAAAATGCACATATAGGTTATACGTCGCAGCTTCTGCTGTCAAGAGCTCTGTGGTATACTTCCCTAAAAAGTGAATAGCGCTACCTTTTCCAACCTTCGGGGCAGGGTGAGGAGGGCGTTTCCCTCCAATTCCCAACCGGTGGTGATGCCCCTCTTTTCGAGGGGACGAGCCCATCAGCCTCAGCGGTTGAACCGGTGAGAATCCGGTGCCGACGGTATAGTCCGAATGGGCGAAGGTTGGTTCCGTCGTCTTTAAAGCCCCAACGAAGGTTGGGGCTTTTCTTTTTTGCAAAGCCAGAAAGGAAGGTGAGGAAAATGGAAAAGGGAAGCTGGGTGGTCAAGAAGGGGCTGGCGGAGATGCTGAAAGGAGGTGTCATCATGGATGTAACAAGCCCCGAAGAGGCTCGCATTGCTGAGGATGCAGGAGCGGTCGCCGTTATGGCTCTTGAACGTGTTCCAGCTGACATTCGCCGCGAAGGTGGTGTCGCCCGCATGGCCTCAATCGAGAAAATTGTCGCCATTATGGAAGCCGTGTCTATTCCGGTCATGGCCAAGGTTCGTATCGGGCATATTGCCGAAGCCATGGTTCTTGAAGCTCTGGGAGTAGACTTCATCGATGAGAGCGAGGTCCTCACTCCAGCGGATGAAGAAAACCACATTGACAAACACGCTTTCACCGTGCCTTTTGTCTGCGGAGCCCGGGACCTGGGAGAAGCCTTGCGGAGAATTCAGGAAGGTGCAGCGATGATTCGCACTAAGGGCGAAGCGGGCACAGGGAACGTCGTCGAGGCCGTGCGGCACATGAGACGAATCACCCGCGAGATACACTATGTCTGTTCTCTCCCCCCTGAGGAACTCCCCAGAGTCGCTAAGGAAATGGGTGTCTCTCCCGCTCTCCTTGAAGAAGTCCGCAAAGAAAAGCGACTCCCCGTGGTGAATTTCGCCGCTGGTGGCATTGCTACCCCCCAGGATGCTGCTCTTTTGCGACTCCTTGGAGCCGATGGCATCTTTGTTGGCTCGGGAATTTTCAAATCGGAAAACCCTCCCGCCTTTGCAAGAAGTATTGTCCAGGCCTGCACCTTCTTTGACGATAAGGAAGCCCTTCTTGAAGCATGCAGGGGAATCAGGGGAGCCATGAAGGGTCTTGTGAAGGAGGAGTTTACAGTACTCCTCCAGGAACGGGGGTGGTAATGGTGGAAGTCGGCATTCTCGGCTTTCAGGGAAGCGTTGAGGAACACGAGAGGATTTTTCAGCGGCTTGGGGTGAAGACCAGAAGAATCCGGTACGCAAGAGATCTCGAAGGAGTCAACGCCATTGTTTTTCCTGGAGGAGAAAGCACAACCATAGGAATTTTCCTCCAAAATGGGGACCTCGTGCAACCTCTTCGGGAAGCCCTTATCCAAGGCATGCCTGCACTCGCAACCTGCGCAGGAACAATCCTTCTTGCCCAAGAAATTGAAGGGAAACACTTTACTTCCTTAGGAGTACTCCCGATAAGGGTGCGGAGAAACGCCTACGGCAGGCAAAGGGAGAGCTTCGTTGCCCCGCTCACTCTCGCCTTTGACCCATCACGACCCTTCCCCGGGGTGTTCATCCGGGCTCCCCGGATCGAAACAGCTGGTCCTGAGGTCTACTTTCTCTCCTCTTTTGACGGGCAACCGGTAATGGTGCAATACGGCGCCATCCTTGGATGCACATTCCATCCCGAGCTTACGGAAGATACGCGGGTGCATGAATACTTCCTGGGAGTCGTCTCTTCTCGGAAACCCAGGGTATAAAACTTCCAAAAAATTTCGTTCTGCCCCTTGACAGGGAAAGAGGAAGGGGCGATAATACAACTGCCACAGGTTTCAGGAGGCTGGAAGTTGGGGAGCTGGCAGAAGAGGGAATCCTCAAGCTGCTGGGTCTTGCAGCGGAAGGTTTGCTGGAGCCTGTGGTGTAGATTGCGGGTCCCGAGGAATCTCGAGGTCCTAATGAGCTGAGGGGTTCTTCCTGATGCTCCTACGGAGGTCGCAGAGCTCCGGCCTCTGAAGCAAAAATTGGGACTTAAGGGGTTTGTTGGGACCCGCAGTTTTTTAGTACCACTGAGAGAGCAGGAATCGGTTGCCTATAAGGACGTTCTTCAACCCTGCCCCCTGGCACCTCTTGAGCGCCTCCTCGGCATGGCGAACGGACGTCGTCGGGAGATTATCGAAGAAGAAATTCGGCGCAAAACCCAAAAGGACGTAGGGAATATCAGGGTTAAGGCGGGCAATAAAAAGGGCGATCTGCTCCACTTCCTCCTCAGGGACATACCCGGGTACTAAGGGAGTACTCGCCACAACAGTGGGCCTTTCGTGCTTTTTGCTTTCTTCGGCAAGCCAAGCAAAGTTTTCGAGGGTTCTGCGATTCGTCACCCCGGTGAGGGCGAAGTGAATACGCTCGTCAAAGGCCTTTAAATCCACCTTGAGAATCCCTCCGCTTTCGCAGGAAAGCTTGTACATCCTCTGGAGGATTTCAGGATGCACTGTCCCATTGGTCTCCCAGCAAACACGAACCATTGTCTTGGCCTTTCGGGCAAATGCAAGGGCATGGGCTATTTGAGGCGCTGGATCCCCACCAAAAAAGCACACACAGGCAACTCGGGGGTGTAGTGCTTTGAGGAGGTCTTCAACGCTTGCAAGAGGTTTCCGCTCGGCAAGAAGGCGGTGAAAATGCCAGTTCTGGCAGAAAAGGCAATTCAAGGAACATCCTGCGTAGAAGACGGCAAGGTTCTGGTACCCAAAGTGTTTCCTCTCAGGACAAACAGAAGCTGCCACGCAATTCGTCGGAAGGTCGTCATAGTACCACTCCAGAAGACCTCTTTTTGGTGTTCCCGCCCAACGTTTCCCTTCCTCAACCAGACCACAGAAACTCTTCTCTCCCTGCGCACAGGTATGAACACAGAGCCTGCACCGGGAAGTCCCCGAAGGCGCCGGATAGGGAAGACCAAAAGACTGGCGAGCCCGACGATGAACCTCCTGAATATGGGAACGCACCTGGGAGAAATTCTCAATGATGCACCTGCGACAAAGGCCCAGGAAATCGGCGATGAGAAAGGACTTTTCTCCACAGAAAGAACAACGTCCCTCACGTGGCTCCTCCATACTCCATCACCAGGACATCACTCCCCAGTTGGTCAAAAACCCCGATTTCCTCTCCGGGACAACCCTCCTGCAATATTCCCTCTCTCTCGAGAAATACGCTCCATGGAAAACCCTGCTCTTTTAGGTGTGACACGTCTTGCTCCATTTTCTCCCACTGTCCCAGAGCCCTGTACGTAAGCGCCCGGAAAGCATACCCTCTGAGGAAAGCAGGGTTCAGAAGAATCGCCGCGGAAAAATCCTCAAGGGCCTTCTCGTACTCTCCTTTCCTGTAAAAGCACAGACCACGGGCAAAATATGCCCGGAAAAGGGCCGGATCAAGATGAATGGCTTCACTAAGGCTTTCTACTGCCTCGCCATAGTGCCCGAGCTCAAGCAGGACTATGCCCTTGAGATAATGAGCTTTGGGATTCTGTCTCTGCAGGGTGATAACCTTTGAGAAATCCTCAAGCGCCCTGTTGTGGTCTCCTTTCTGAAAGAAATAGGTACCCCGAAGCAGGTACAGCCTCGGATCAAGAGGTCGAAGACTCAGAGCTCTGGAAACATCCTGCACAACAAGCTCTTCACACCCCCTGTGCCTGAGAACAAGCAGTGCCCGGTAGTAGAGTGCCTCGGAATCAGAAGGATTCAGCGCAATGCACTGTGTGAGGTCTTCCACTGCTTCCTTGTGCTTCCCCTGCTCTGCAAGCGCTATAGCCCGGTTAAAGAAGGCCTCAGGAAGACGCGGATTCAGCTCACAGGCTCGGGAGAGGTCCTGTAAAGCCTCTTCGAGCCGACCCAGCGAGAGATAGGCATTCCCCCGGTTGTTATAGGCCTCGGCGAAATCGGGTCGCAGCACAATCGCTTTCGAGTAGTCAGCAAGCGCTTTTTCAGTCTCTCCAAGGGCGAAATAGGCATTACCACGGTTCACATACCCCTCAGCGTAATCCGGCTTCAGCTCAAGAAGAACGTTGTAGGTCTCGATGGCCTCCCGGTATCGTTTCTCCCGGAGGTATCTAAAGGCAAGAAGGACAAGCCTTCTGAGCTCTGGGGAGAAAATATCTCGAACCTCAATACGCGAGAGATAAAGCGCAAGAACCGCAAGTGCTGCAAGGAGAAGGAGAAACACTGGTTTCCTTACCCCCCACCCTTTTTCTTCTCATTTTAGCAGAAAAAGGGCCTCAGGTAAGCTTTTCGAGCTCGATATTGCCCTCCACCCCAAGAAGGTCTTCAAAAATCACGACGACTCCCTCCAAAGAGGTAATGCGCCGGGCTAAACGTAAAACGGAAGCAACATCTTCTCTTTTCCGAACCCGGTTGGCAAGACTCGTCGCCCAGGCATCAGCTAAAGCTGCAGATTTGGCCACGACAACGACGGCGTCGGCATGCCCAAAACTCAAAGAAGGCCCCACCTTCCCTGAAGAGGTGGCAACCCCCCAGCTACTTCCACCACGCAGTCGAATGCCTATCCTGAAACTGAAGGGAGAGTCCTCACCAGCATAAACGGCCACCAGGCGATCCCGTGAAGAGGTTACAAGAAGGTCTCCCCCGTTTTCGATGATGAGCTCAGGACTGAAAGGCAAAAGTTCCTCCGCAATAGCTTCATTGATGGCCCCTGCTACTGCAGCCATTGGCCCGACGCCGGCTTCCTGTGCAGCCCAGCCCATACGCCGGCATATCCGGGGAGCAAAGGAGGGAACAGGGATGGGAGTGAGCGATTCAGCAAAGCGGGGATCATAACGGATATAGGCTTCGAGGTTCCTTCGCTCCCGAAGAAGACAGGCCTCCGCTTCCTTTTTGAGGTCCTTCTCGGCGAAGATGAAGAGGTCGCTCTCCTTCACCTTCACCGAGAAGGACACAAGATCCCCGGCCTGCATATACTTTCGATACCACCGCTCCACATACCGGTGCACTTAAAGGAGCGCCTCCATGGCATGGGTTGGACAGGCGAGGACACAGAGTTCACAGGCAATGCACTTCGCCGGGTCATACCGCACAAGGAAGGAGGGTCGCTCCATCGAGAGTGCTCCTGTGGGACAGAGGCCCACGCAGGTACCACAGTGGTAACACCGCTCCTCCACCATACGGATGTCCTGGCTCAAAGGCTCGACAAAAACACCCTTTTCCCTCAGGAATTCCAGGCCTTCCTCTTGCCTATCCCGACTACCAATGAGCTCCATCACCATGATTCCCTCTCGATGGGGAGAAATAGAAGCCCGAAGGATATTGAACCGTAATCCAAAGCGCAAAGCAAGCTCGCAGACGATCGGACGATCGGCTACCTCCTGAGGAAACCGGAGGACGACTTTCTTTGAACCGTTGTTGTTCATCATCCTTACCTCCCAATGATCACACTGGCTTCAACAGGGCGTTCCACAAGGTTCTTGAACCGTACACCCGATTCCACTCCGGGAAGCTGGGCAACCGGCTGGGTCAGGGTGAACTTTCCCTCCTGGATCCACTTCTTGAGCGTCAGGGCAACCTCTCTAGCCTTGCTGTAACTGGACATGGGAGAAGTAGGCACTTCCTTGCCCCCGATTGTAATCTTGCCACTTCGAAGTTCGGCATAACTCACATACCCCAGGATTTCCCCCGTTCCGTAGGGATAAGCGTGGCTGTAGTCCACCACAGGAGCCAGAATCTCTTCATCGCTCACCGAACAGTAGTAAAGTGTCTCTTCGTCGAGAATAGGGATTGGAATACCAAGACCAAGGGCGAGAGAACAGCCGTACCCCCGAATGCTCACCCCCCAGAGCCAGTGGGGGCTCATCCCTTTTAGGTCGCCAATGACCGCAATAGTTCCTGCTCCGCCCTTGGGTATCCCCCGTTCCGTTCGTTCAACAGTCGGGTTGTGTTGTGTCCCTTGCCAGGCCACATACCCAATTCCCCCACCAAGGAAGATCTTGGTCCCTATGCCTATGACCCGGTAATACGGGTCATTCAGAAGTGGCGAAAGCTGCCCAGCCGAAGAATATCCTGCATTGCCCATCCGAGGAAGAAGAACCCCAAGGTACGTGTAAATGGTCTTGTCTGAGAGGTTCACCGCCACGTTGTAGTTCTGGTATGCATTCCGGGGATTGAAAAGATAGGCCTCGTTGAGATCCCGGATGTTAATCCAGGTGACGAGCTTCTTTCGGGGGTAGCAATCTGTCCCATAGGCATAAGCCTCAAGGAGCACGTCTTTTCCTGCCACAAGGTCCTGAATGACGTGGCCACCACCGTAGCGGAATTCCCCGGGGTGAACCTTGTTCAGAGGATCGTCCTTTGCCGGTTGTGTGGCTCCGATATAGAGGTCAACTGCAGCAAGACCAGCATAGGCCATGACCCCGTTCAGATACGCCTCGTGGATTTTCATCCTGGGCTTTGTGTGACCAATATTCAGAAAGGCTCCTGAAGAACACATGATTCCGAAGGTACCGGTTGTGACCACATCGACCTCCCGGGCAACCCTCTCAACGCCCTTCTCCCGTACAAGGTCTACGACTTCCTCTGCGGTCACCACCACAACCTGGCCTTTTTTGATTTTCTCGTTGATTTCCTCGTAGGTTCGAAGCTTCGTGCCCATTGGCAACACCTCCCCTACATAAAAATCAACCCCTCGTCCGAAGGGACGAGGGGTTGTGCTCGTGGTACCACCCTTCTTCGCTGACTCCGGGGAAGCCAGCCTCCTTGCCGGTGCTTCTCTACACCGCGGCTCTGTAACGGGAACCACCCGTCGGTCACTACTCTCGCTTCGTCACCGCAACTCCGGGGCCATGTTCATCAGGTCAGGAATACCAGGCTCCCACCTCTCCCTGGCTCTCTCTGATTCCCTTCCTGACTACTCATCCCCTTCATCGTTTCTGGGCTGGGGATATTATACCATGGCGATAGGAATTGTCAAGAATGATACCACTCATTGGGGAGGTATTCTCGCTCTGCCTCGAACATGTCATCAACCATCTTCTTGATCTCATCGAGCGAAAGAACCGCTGCAGTGAGAGGGTCGTAATAGAGTGCATAGTATATGTAGTCCCTGCGCTTTTCAAGAATACCATGCACCGCCATTTCCTGGCTCTGCACCACCATGCGGTTGAGTGCCGCAAGCTGCAATGGTAAATCCCCAACGAAAGCAGGCCGAATACGCCCTTTTTCGACAAAGCAGGGAACCTCAACGATACACTGAGGAGGAAGATTCGTGATAGTACCCCGGTTGGGGAGATTGATATTCGCCCGGAAAATCCCTCCACCCTCAAGGGCATAGATAATCTTCATCCCGTATTCTTCGCTCTCCTCGTAACTTATAGGTTCTGTGCCACTTGCAACTCGCTCAAGTTCCTGCTCGTAACTCTCCCGGTCCTTTCCGTAAAGCTTGAGAATGAACCCTGTTTCGCCGTTCCACCCCCCTCCTGGGGTGAAGCGCTGCAAGAGGTCCGGTCTTTTCCTGAACCAGGGGTTGTACTCTGAATTGTGGCCGCTCGACTCGGTAACAAAGTACCCGAGGTATTTGAGCATCTCAACGCGGGTGGTATCCTTCTTCGCAATTTCGGGATCCCAGGCCTTCTCCCTCAGGAGAGGGTACACATCCCTCCCTCGAAGACGAAGCTCCAGAAACCAGGCCTGGTGGTTGATTCCAGCGACCCAGTATTCGAGGTCCTCAAGAGGCCAACCCATGTACTCGGCGATCTGCTTTGCAGTATGCTGTACACTGTGGCAGAGGCCGTAAAACCGTAAAGAGGGATACTCTTCTTCCACGACCCAGCAGAGAATCGACATTGGGTTGGTATAGTTAAAGACAAAGGCCTCGGGGCAGAGCTCCGCTATATCCCGACAGATGTCAAGAATTACCGGTGCGGTCCGCAGAGCCCGGAAGACACCTCCAGGACCGATGGTATCCCCAATACACTGGTCTACCCCGTAACGCAGGGGGATTTCAATGTCCTTTCGGATAGCTTCGATATCGCCCACAAGAATAGAAATAAAAACGTACTGTGAACCCTCAAGAACCGCTCTTCGATCTGTTGTGGCTGTGATTCTCTCAATGGGAATGCCATTTTCGGCAAAGATTCGCTGAGCAATCCGGGTGATGTAGGAAAGTCGCCGCTCGTTAATATCCACAAGGGCAACTTCTATCCCTTCGCGGGGAAAGGGCAACCGCACAAGATCCACAAGGAGCCTTCGGGTAAAAATCAGACTTCCTGCACCGATAAAAGTGATTTTCACTGTTCTCACCCTTTCTTGGGAATCGTGTTTATACCAGGAACTTCCAGCCTTCAGGGAGGTATTCCCTCTCTGCTTCAAACATCTCGTCAACCATGCTACGAATTTCATCGAGAGTAAGTATTGCTGAGGTAAGGGGATCAAGGGCTATTGCTTCGTAGATGTACTCCTTTCTCTGCTGTAATATCCCTTCCACAGCAAGCTCCTGCACATTGATATTGGTTCTGTTAATCGCGGCAAGCTGGGGGGGTAAATCGCCAACAAAGCAAGGATGTATCCCCAGACGATCCACAAAACAGGGAACCTCGACACAGCAGCCATAAGGAAGATTCGTGATAAGACCTGTATTGGCCACGTTGCCGTTGATCCGTGTTACCTCTCCAGTTTCCATAGCGTTAATGATATACGCACCATACTCGAGACTCCTCCGAATTTCTATGGGTTCCTCACCTCGAATCTGACGCTGGATCTTCTCTAAATAGGGCGCAAGTCCCGCTCGACATATTTCGTAATAATCCCAGCGCCTGGGAATGTACTTTGTAACAAGATCAGGATTTTTCCGAAAGTAAGGCACATACTCAGACATATGATGGCTCGACTCAGTCACAAAGTAGCCAAAGTGACGCATGATTTCGAAACGAACTATATCCTGAGAGTATATGTGAGGGTCTTCCATGGCTTTTCGAAGAAGAGGATAAGCATCTTCTCCCCGGTATCTGAATTGTAAAAACCAAGCCTGATGGTTTATTCCGGCTACCCAGTAATCAATATCTGCAGGCATGGGTTTGTAGAAGAAGGCGTGCTCCTCAGTTTCGTACTTCATGGTATCTGCAACTTTCACCCCGATGTACTCGGCAAGCTGGCGAGCAGTCCCCTGAACACTATGGCAGAGACCCACACTCTTAATATGAGTCGCCTTGTTTATAGCCCAGCAGAGTATAGCCATAGGATTCGTATAATTAATGAGCAGCGCATTTGGACAGAGATCCTCCATGTCGCGGCAGATTTCAAGAAGCACGGGGACCGTACGAAGGGCCCGGAACACCCCTCCTGGACCAAGGGTGTCTCCTACGGTCTGGTCTATGCCGTATTTACGAGGAATTTCGACGTCAAGGCGATACGCTTCAAGACCTCCGACCTGAATCATATTAATAACATAATCAGCATCCTTCAGGACCTTCCTCCTGTCAGTGGCTGCTTCAATAGATATAGGGAAACATTCCTGTTTCTTGAGCTTTTCTGTAAGTCGTGCAATGATCCCCAGCCTCTCTTCATCGATGTCCACAAGCGCAAGGGTGCTATTCCGTAAAGAGGGAAAAGTCATAATATCAACGATCAGTTTCTGAGCAAAAACAACACTACCTGCACCGATGATCACGATCTTCGGCATTTTTCATTCCTCACTTCCAGAAGCAAGTTTCTTCGAACTCCTATACATAAAGCCAGCATCTCACCAGATGCCTGTCGCCCTTTTCAACCAGTGGTGGATCTTCTAAACATCTATAAGAGAAACGAGAACATCTGGACGCATAGAGGCACCCCTCAATCCTTGCGTAAGGGTCTGGAATATCGCCTTTGATAACTTCCAGCCTCTTCCTATCCTTTTTGCGCGCACAGTAGGGTATGGATCTAAAAAGGTCCTGAGTATAGGGATGCAAAGGATTTTCAAAGAGTTCCGTCCAACTGGCGTATTCCATGATTCTCCCCAAGTACATTACTCCCACATAATCAGCAATCTCAGCGATAACTCCGAGATTATGCGTGATAATCATTATCGCCATGTCCATCTCTTGCTGTAGTCTTTTTAAGAGTTCCAGGATCTGAGCCTGCACTGTCACATCCAGAGCTGTGGTAGGTTCATCAGCGATAAGAAGCCGAGGATGACACACTAAAGCCATGGCGATCATTGCTCGCTGTCGCATACCCCCGCTGAGTTGGTGAGGATAGTCGTCTATTCTTTTAGCCGGTTCCGGAATGCCCACTTGCTCCAACATGTGGACGGCCTTCTCTCTGGCCTCTCTATAGGGAACTTTCTGGTGGGTTACGATACTTTCGATAATCTGTTCTCCAATCGTGTACACTGGATTAAGAGAAACCATGGGTTCCTGGAAAACCATTGAGATGTGCTTTCCTCGTATTTCCCGAGCTACGTTTCCTTTAGGATCCAGAAGAGCCAGATCAACACAACTTCCGTTTCCACGATGATAAAGGATACTCCCCTCGACTATCCTCCCAGGGGGTGGAACCAACCGCATAACGGAGAGCGCCAATACAGTCTTGCCACTTCCCGTTTCACCTATGACACCCAGTACTCCCCTTTCTTCAATTACCAGGTCAACCCCATCTACCGCCCGAACGATACCATCATCGGTGTAAAAATACGTACGGAGTCCATGAATCTGAATGAGAGGATTGTTGCTACCCGCAGGCATCGATCTCCACTCCTCGAAGAGCCAGTCTTTCGGCAAAGTGACAAGCCACGTAATGGCTATTCCCTACATTCCTTAATTCTGGTTCTTCCTGAATACAGACCTTTTCTGCATACCGGCAACGAGGATGGAACCTACATCCCGAAGGGGAATGAAGCGGACTGGGAACATCACCCTTTAGGAGTATGCGGTCAACCTTTTTCCGACGATCCACCCTTGGTATGGCAGAGAGTAGAGCCTCGGTGTAAGGGTGTTTCGGAGTGAAGTAAACAGCTTCGGTATCTCCAAGCTCAACCAATCTCCCCAGATACATGACTGCTACCCTATCACTGACATGCTGAACCACACTGAGGTCATGGGAAATAAAAAGGTAGGTTAGGTGAAATTCACTCTTGAGATCCTCGAGGAGATTAAGGATCTGTGCCTGCACCGAGACGTCCAAAGCCGAGACTGGTTCATCAGCAACAATCAATCTCGGATTAGAGGCCAGAGCCCTGGCTATGACAATTCTCTGCCTCTGTCCCCCACTGAATTCATAAGGGTATCGCCTCATGTGTTGAGCTTTTAAACCCACCATCTCCAGCAATTCCCGTACTCTTTCCTCCAGGGCCCTTCCCTGAGCCAAACGGTGAATTTTCATGGGTTCTCCTACTATTTCCATCACCGTCAGTCGAGGATTTAAGGAGGAAAAGGGATCCTGAAATATCATTCTCATTTCTCTTCTCATGCTTTTGAGTTCTTCTAAACCAAGCTTTGTGAGCTCGACCCTTCTGCCCTCACGAGTCTTAAACCAGACCTCCCCAGCAGTAGGTTCGATAAGCCTTAGAACACACTTACCAAGAGTCGTTTTTCCACAACCACTCTCTCCCACAAGCCCAAGTGTTTCTCCTTCCCTGATAAAGAAGCTTACTCCATCAACAGCCCGTATATATCCGACAGTTCTTTTCCAAAATCCTCTGGTCAGAGGGAAGTATTTCCTGAGACCTCTCACTTCCAAGATCACTTCACCAACATCCGTCCAGCCGTTAATACGATCTTCGAACGGAGTAGGGGTCAGCAGCATCTCGCAATCCATCTCCCAAAAAGTTGAAACCAAGCACCGCAAGAATAATAAAAGCACATGGAAACATTACCCACGGATACAGACCGATGACCTCTATTCTTTGAGCCCCTTGCAAAAGAACCCCCCAGCTTATCATCGGGGGTTGAATTCCCAGACCAAGAAAACTCAAAACACTCTCCATCAAGATAAGCTCAGGAATGCTTATGGTGAGAACCACAATCATATGGCTGAGACAGTTAGGCAAAAGATGTCGGAAAATAGCTCTTGAATTCGACCCTCCCATTTCCTTCACTGCAACAATAAAATCCTGTTCGCGGAGAGACAGTACCTTGCCCCTGATCTCTCGGGCCAACATGGGCCAGTTCAGGAAGGAAAATATGACCACCATACATACGAAGACCTGAAGGGAGGACCAAGTTCTGGGAAGAGCAGCTGTGAGAGCCATCCAGAGAGGCAGTTGAGGAAAAGACTGCAACACCTCAACAGCCCGCTGCACCAGCATATCAACAAAACCACCATAATAACCAGACAGCGCCCCTAAAATGGAACCTAAAATCACCGTAACTACTGCCCCAAAAAGAGCTATAGTCAGTGAGACCCTTCCCCCATGGAGGATTCTTCCCAGAAGATCCCTGCCAAGACGATCCGTACCCAGGAGATGTATTGAGCCTTCCTCTACACCAAAAAGGTGCAACGTGGAACGGAAACCGAAAATTTGATATTCCCATCCCCGGACAAAAAATCTTATGTAAAGGGGTTTACTGGTATCCTCGCGGTAAATCCTGCTAAAGGTAACCGGGTCTATATCCAGCTTCAGATCGTATACAAAAGGCCTCCAGTGGAATTTCCCTTCGGCATCGAAGAAACGGATTCTTTGAGGTGGTCGGTAAGCTTTATCAGCGTCCAGCTTGTAGTAGTCATGAGGAGCAAAAAAGGGGGCAAAGAGAGACAAAAACGCAAGGGTTACAATAATAACTCCACCCAGCAACCCCATACGATTCTTCTTAAAGTTCCTCCACACCAGCTGAACGTAGCTCTTCCCTCGCTCCGCCTCAACCACATTCACTGCTACTCGCATTGTCCTTTTCTCAGTCATATCGCACCCTGGGGTCTATCCATGCCAGCAGAATATCAGCTAACAGATTTCCTGCGACTAAAAAGACCGCTACCAGGAGAAGGAATGATCCAGCAAGATACATATCCTGCGAAACCAAAGCACTGTAGAACATTGGCCCCGCGGTAGGTATATTGAGCACGGTGCTGGCTACAATCTCTCCCGAGATCATAAAAGGAAGCACCATGCCCTGATACATAATAATAGGGTGCAAAGCGTTCACAACAGCATGCTTAAAAACCACAGTTCTTTCTGGCAAACCCTTGGAGCGGGCGGTCAGAACATACGGTTGGTTAAGTATGTCAAGAAGATTTCCTCGCATCACTCTCATGTTCCTGGCAGTACCAGCCAAACCAACAATAACCACAGGTATCCAGATATGCTTAAGCAAATCGACGAACTTCCCCCAGCTCCAAGGAGCAAATAGGTAATACTGTGAGAATAACCCACCAGGTTGTATACCTCTGGAAGCCAGTATGTACATGGCAACCAGTGCCAAGAAAAAGCTTGGGGTGGAGAGACCTATAAAAGCAAAAAAGGTTGCTACATAATCCCCTATGCGATACTGATGAGTGGCCGAGAAAATGCCGATCATAATACCCACCAGAGTCGAGATGAGATGGCATAAAGAGGCTATAAGAATGGTCCAACCAAGTCTTTCCCAGATGACATCAGCCACTGGCTTCCGGTACTGGAAGGAAAAACCAAAATCACCCCGAGTAATAATGTTTTTCATCCATACCAGATACTGAACATATAAAGGCTTGTCCAGCCCGTAGACTTTCCGAAGTTCCTGAGCAACCTTGGCTGCTTCGGCCTCGGTCAATCCCCCTAAGGATTGCAACTGAAGTTGCACAGTAGTCATGTAATCCCCAGGAGGAAGCTGGATCACCACAAATACAACGACACTGATGACAAAAAGCGTGGGTATACTCATGAGCACTCGACGTATAACGTACCTACTCACTCCAAGGACCCCCTGATACACCTGACAGGGGGCATATGCCCCCTGTCAGGTGCTCCTTACTCTAATCCTTCGAGTATTTCACTATTACCCCGGGTAGGAACTCTGGAAGCTGCTCTTCTTTTGGCGTCCACACCTGTTCCTGCATCACGTTGAGATGGAACCACTGATGGAGCCTGGCAGGTACACCTATCGGGATGTTCTTAAATCGCTTCGTGATAGCTGTGTTGTAAATACCTTCGATAACACCAATGGTGTAGAGATTCTCGGTCCACAGCTTTTGCAGTTCGCTGAAAAGTTCCTTTCTTTTCTCGTAAGACACCTCGTATTTCAGGGCTTCTACAATTTCTATCATCCTTGCCTCAAAGGGTAAGAGATCCCTTTTATCCCCAGGACCTGCACGATGCCAGTTAGGAGTCTGAGCAGTCACTGGAGCAAGCGAAGCCAGCACTGTGTAAGGGGCAGAGAGGAAATCCTGCCGCGCCATATTGAACTCAAACTCACCAGCAGTATCCATTGCCTGCCCCACCGTAGCAGGTACAACCTTAGGAACCAGTCGAATTCCTACTGCCTCAAACATGGACACCAACATCTCTACAATGTCTATGCAGGCAGTTTGATCTTCGTGTACCTTCACCGATATGGTAAGATTTTCCCCCGCAAGAGGTCCTGAAGTCCAGTTGAGGATCCCGTCTCCATCAGTGTCTCTAAATCCCAGACCTGCCAGGAGTTCTCTTGCCTTTTCGGGGTTATAGGGGTAGGAAACCACTGCCTCAGCGTTGTAGTAATCAGCTCCAGAAGGAAAACCACTTGGCAACGGCCTCAGCATCGGGCCAGGAACCAGTGTTCTGGCTATCGTCTCCCTATCGATAGCATGCGAAACGGCTTTTCTGAACTCTAAGTTACGGAAAAGCTCTCTTAATGCTCGATCCCGCTCATCTTTTACCCCCTGATACAGAGACAGATTGAGCTCTAAAGCGAAGGTCAAAGTCCACCGTCCAGGAATTATCTTAAAGCGAGCACCAGGTAGTCTGGCCTGTTCACTGATGAAGGTAAATATTCCTGGAGTTTCAAGGTGCGTCTGATCGCAGGTACCAGCCACAAGATCTAAATCTCGCTGAATGCCTGCTCTGGCCTTCCTGAAGTAGAACTCGCCTATATAGGGGAGTTGCTTACCGGTTTCGTCGACCTTCCAGTAGTAAGGATTCCTCTTCATGATCAAGGCTTCGTCTTCCTTAAAGTATACCGGCACCCAGGCTCCGAGAACCACCGGGGGTAGCTTGTGCGGGGGCAGGGCGTTAATAAAATCCTCATAGGTTTTCTCGGGATTATACTTGGGATGATATGGTTTCAGAACATGAGCAGGTGCCACAGAAAAGTTCAGATAACCCATGTACCAGAGCAAATAGACTGGGAAGGGTTTGGCAAAATGCCAACGTATAGTGTAATCATCGACCTTTTCCAGCTGAGCTACTTCTCCTCCCACTGTCCAGGTACCGGCACCCTGCCAGCTAGGCACATGGGGATCAAGAATGCAATCATAGTAAGTGAAGAGAACATCATCTGCGGTGAAAGGATGTCCGTCCGACCACTTCGCTCCTTCAATAAGGTACATAGTCAAAGTTTTGCCATCTTCAGACCATTCCCAGTGGGTTGCTAAGTTTGGTCCAGGTTCACCAGTTTTTAGCCGCCACGCCATACCGGTGTGGACCAAACCTTCCTGCATGCACTCTTCTATTCCGAACCAACCCCCCACGACTCCCGCAGCCCAGTTCCATCCTGCCGTCGGCACCGCAGAAACTGTTCTCCAAACGTCTCCATAAACTCCTGGGCCGTCCGACATTCCGGAGGTCATGATTACAGCCGGTTTCTTAGGTAACCGTTCTTCAACTGGAGGAAGCTCTCCTCTTGCTACCGCCTCTGCCAACTCAGGTGCCTCACTGTACTGAGGAAGTGCTTTGTACTGAATGATTTCGTGAACTTCAAATGTTGGATATTCCTGTGCAAGAGAAATAGCGGTGGTCACCAACCCTATCACCACGACCCACGCTATAAACAGAGCAAACCCTCGTCTCACTTCCTTGCCCTCCTTTCGTAGGCTCATTCTCTCCATAAACCTTGAGCCTCAAACACCACCTTTTGCCACAGTATCCCTCTAACATCACCTCCCTGAAATTCTTGCTTGCTGAGTAGAACCTCTCACAACAAGCCTTTCCTCAAGAATTACCCTGCGAGGTTGGCTCAAAAACCCTTTCTCAATCCGCTCAAACAAGAGCATTGCAGCTGTCCTTCCTGCTTCATGTGTAGAGATACGCACACTGGTTAGCGGTGGTTGTAAAACCTCCCCGATAACGTCATCAACCCCCACAAGAGACAGGTCTTCGGGAATTTTGACACCGCTCTCACGAGCTGCTCTTAAAACTCCAATAGCAAGCTGCTCGCTGAAAGCGAAAATCGCCGTGGGAAGATCCCAACGAGCAAAGAGAGTCTTCGCACCAAGATATCCACTTTCCTGAGAATAATCGTCCACTTCAATCAAAAAATCTGGTGATGCGGTAACTCCAAATTCTTCCAGAGCTCTTTGGCAACCCTCAAATCGTCTCTTGCTGATACCACTCTCCCTCACTTTTACGAAGGCGATCTTCCGATGACCAAGCTCAAGCAGATACTTTGTTGCCCTGTAACACCCCCCTTCAGCATCCCCCATGACCACATCGAGCGCAGGAACACGGGTTGATCCATAGCAGTTGACGACGGGAATGCCACTTTCGATAGCTCTCTCGACCATTTCTCTCAAGGCCTCGTTGTACGGGGTCGAATAGATAATCCCCTCCACCCGGCTGCGGAGGAACATCTTAAAAAACCGCTCTGTCTTTGTGGTATCGTTATCATTGTTACAGAGAATCACGCTGTACCCCCGAGCAAAGGCCACGTCCTGAATCCCCCTCGCAATGCCAGCATAGAAGGGGTTGGTGATGTCTGGGAGAAGGTACCCTATGGTGAATGTGCGGCGGGTGCGCAGACTCTTTGCCACCAGATTGTGGTTGTAGTTGAGCTTTGCCGCTGCCTCGAGGACCTTTTTCCGTGTTTCTTTACTTACGTACCCGTAGTTCCCAAGGGCTCTGCTCGCAGTAGCAACGGAAACTCCAGCTTCCCTTGCTACGTCTTTGATGGTGACGGTTCTCCTTTCCATACTCTACCCCTTTCCCAAGAATATGGTAACGTTCTCATACCCCTCTGTCAAGGGGGATTTTCACAAAGTTCTCCACTCCTCACCAGCTGAGGGAAAGTCTCTTTCTTTCCACCTTTCAAATAGGAACACCCAGAGGCCCCCTTCGGATTCAGTAGCGATAGTGTATACCCCCCTAAAAAGAAGAAACAAGAAGAAACCGAATACAGATGTCCTCTCTGGTGCAGATTGCCTTCGGATGAGTGCAATGCCCCCCTGAAAAAGCAAAATAGGAAATCCTGCAGACCATGGCAGGAGTTATTCCGAACGGCGAGAACGTCGCAGACCTTGATAAAAATCCAAAGGGTATGGTATATTTTTACTGCCCGTGGGTCCATAGCTCAGCGGTAGAGCAGCCGGCTCATAACCGGTCGGTCCCTGGTTCGAATCCGGGTGGACCCACCATTCTTTCCCCTGTGGAGGAGCGATGGAGCCACTACAGAACGTTGTCCGGTTCTTTGAAGACATATTCCCCTCCTCCCTTGCTCTTCCCGAAGACCGCGTCGGTCTCCAGGTCCAGGCAAAAGACACTGTAGACAGGGTCATGGTGGCTTTAGAGCTCAATCCCCAGGTTCTCAAGAAGGCCACAAGAGAAAGAATCGACCTTCTTTACCTTCACCACCCTCCTCTCTGGGAACCCCTCAGCAGGCTCTCTTACTTAGACCCTCTCTTTTCCATGCTTGCAGAGCTGTACTTCCAGAAAATCTCCGTCCTTGCCCATCACACCAATCTCGACCTTGCGCCAGGGGGGATTGCCGACCAGTGGGTAAAACTCCTGGGACTTGAGGGATCCACAAAACCTTTGCTACCAGTAATACACGGAAGAAAATACAAGATTGTGACCTTTGTTCCTCCTTCCCACCTCGATGAGGTGCTCAGAGCTCTCTTTGCCCAGGGTGCGGGGATTATAGGAAATTACGAGGAGTGTGCATTCCTTCTTCCGGGAACAGGAACCTTCCTTCCTCGGGCAGAAGCCCGGCCTTTCATTGGTACCCCCGGTCAGCGAGAGACAGTGGAGGAAATCCGGGTTGAAGTCGAGGTGATGTCTTCTTGCCTTGAAAAGGTTCTGGAAGCTCTCCACAGGACCCACCCCTATGAACAGCCCGTTGTGGATGTCTACCCTCTTGTGACGTTTTCCTCTTCAGCAGGCCTTGGGAGAACAGTACACCTCTCCTCCCCTCTCCCATGGGAGGCCTTCGAAGAGAGAATAGCTTCTCTGGCGATACCCCGTATGGAATTCTTTGGAGAGAGAAAGGCAGTTCTCCAGAAAATCGCCCTCTGTCCTGGAAGCGGAAGAAGGCTCGTTACCAGGGTCATCGAAGAAAGAGCTGATCTCTTCATCAGCGGAGACCTGACCCATCATGATGTTGAGACCCTTTGTCTTTCCAGCGTTTCTTACCTTCACCTTCCGCACGGTGAGGGGGAACGGCGAGCGCTCCGAGAACTTGTTCCTTCTCTAAGAGAACAGGCGCAAAAGAAAGGTTTGAAGGTCAGTATCCTCTTCGAAGAAGATGTCCCATGAGTGACATCCTTGGGCTTTTGCAGAAACTCCAGGAAATAGACCACCGGGGGGACAACCTGAAACAGAGGATTGCCAAAAGAACCAGGGAAGGAGAAACCCTTGAGGGAGAAAAAAGGCGGATAGAAGAGGAACTTCGCCTCCTGAAGCAGGCTCTGGAAAAGGCCCGTCTTGCGCTGGCCAGAAAGGAACTCGAACTCAAAGAGGCTGAAGAAAAGTGGATGACCACGAAGAACAAGCTCTACAGCGGAGAAATCACCTCTTCTAAGGAACTCGCTCAGTGGGAAAAAAGCATGAAAAAACTCGAAGAAACCAAAAGTCTCCTTGAGGACGAGATTCTTCTTGAGATGGAAAACGTGGAAAACCTGGAGCGGGAATTCCGGGAGAAAACAAAGCTCTCCTCCGAGCGCGAAAAGGACCTCGTCCAGAGGATGGCCCTCATAGAAGCGGAAATTGCCGCCCTGAGGTCAGACCTTGCGTCCCTTGAAGCAGAGCGAGAAAGTATTGCCGCCCTGCTCCCCCAGGAAATCCTCATCCGCTACGAAGATCTTCGAAAGAAATTCCCAAACGCTGTTGTTCCCCTTGCAGGGGAAGTGTGTGAAGGATGCCATCTCACCGTGCCCACCGTGGTGGCCAAAGCAGTCCGAAGAAAAGAAGGCGTCGTGAGGTGCCCAAACTGTGGACGATTCCTCTGCTGAGCCGCTCGACGAACTCCTGGTCTTTGTCGATGGTGCCTCAAAGGGAAATCCGGGGGAAAGCGCCGCAGCCTTTGTGGTCTGTGACGGGGATGGTAACGTACTTTTTGAAATGGCCTCCCGGATCGGGATTGCAACGAACAACGAGGCAGAATACTGGGCATTACTTCTGGCCCTTGACTTTCTGCGCCAGTGGAAGGTGAAAAGACTCTCAGTCTTTTCCGACAGTGAGCTTCTGGTTCGACAACTCCAGGGCACCTACAGGGTTCGGTCTCCGAGGCTCTCTTCTCTTCACCAGCTGGTGAAAGAGCGTATTCAGGGATTTCCTTCGTTCACCATCACTCACATTCCCCGGGAGAAAAATCGACGGGCGGATTCCCTGGCTTCCGAAATACTCACTTCCCGTGTCCGGTTATAGTTGTTGAGGAGGGTAGGTCGGGCAACCGCGGGGAGTCAAAACTCCCTGAGGAAAGTCCGAGCTCCACAGAGCAGGGTGCTGGGTAACACCCAGTGGGGGTAACCCCAGGAAAGTGCCACAGAAAACATACCGCCCCGGAAGGGGTAAGGGTGAAAAGGTGAGGTAAGAGCTCACCGGACGCCGGGTGACCGGCGTGCCTGGCAAACCCCACCCGGAGCAAGGCTAAATAGGAAGGGATGAGGTGGCTCGCTGACCTTCGGGTTAGCCGCTTGAGGAGTGGGGCAACCCACTCCCCAGATAGATGGTTGCCACTCTCTCTCAGGGAGAGTACAGAACTCGGCTTACAGACCTGCCCTCCTCAAGCCACCCTTCGCCGCAGGACTGAATGGATCGCAATGGAAATGACAATGATGAGACCGTAAACAAGCTGTGTCCAGAACCCTGAAAGCCCCATAGCAATGATGCCAGCTTCAAGGATTCCAATGATAATGGCTCCGATGAAGGTCCCAAAGATAGTCCCCACACCACCCTCAACAGGTGTCCCACCAAGGAAAACAGCAGCGATAGTTTTTAGGAGATACCCCTGACCAAGGGTGGGCCAGAAGTAAAGGACTTCTAAACTTGCAAGGACTCCTGCAAAGGCTGCAAACCCGCCCATTTGTGTAAAGACAATGATTTTTACCCGATCTACATTGACTCCCATCACCCGGGCACTGGCCTCATTGTCTCCAGTATAGTAAATGTGAGCCCCGAACCGGTGCCGGTTCAAAACAAGCCAGAGGAAAAAGGCCACAACGACTGCCCAGAACATTTGAACCGGAATTTTTCCTAGAACCCTCCCCACAAGGAGGTAGTACAGGGGGCTCTCCTTGGTAGGAACCAGAGTCTTCCCCAACCCCTGACAAAGGACCTGGGTAAGACCAGCCCAGAAAAACTGTGTACCAATGGTGACCACAAGAGAGGGCAAGCGAAGCTTCACCACGAGAAGACCATTCAGGTATCCAGCAACAAGGCCAACAATAACACAAACAAGAAGGGCCAGAGCAACACTCCGCGTGGCATGGAAAACCTGGGTGAAAACGTACCCGCAAAACCCCATAATGGAAGGGAAGGAAAGGTCCATCTCGCCACAGATCACAACAAGAGTAAGCGAGAGGGCCATAATCATCGAAAACGGTATCGTGGACATAAAGGCAGCGTAGATATCCCCGGAGAGAAAAGTTTTCGGACTACTGATGATGAAAAGCAAAAGCAAAACGAAGAGGACAAAGAGAATGCTGACTTGCGTTCTATTCTCCGAAAGCCATCTGTTCCTCATTCTTCTTCCCCCCAGAAAGAAGACTCAAAAAGAAAAGACCCCGGCAAGCAGCCGGGGTCTTTTCAGGGCATGAGTGACTCAAGACCATGAGGGGTCGTCGGTGTCCTCTGCGAGGTCTCACTCTCACCATTAAGACGACCGGTGCGGGCCACAAGGTAGAGCTTCTCAACGAGTTCCTCCAGAGAAATCGCCGCTTTCATAAACTCTCCTACCACCTTTCCCCGGTCAAGAATCACAATGCGATCCGCCACCGGGTACACGTGGTAGATGTTATGGGTGATGAAAATGGCCGATTTCCCTTTCTTCTTAATCTCCTCGACGAAACTCAACACCTTCTGTGTCTCAGAGAGTGAAAGACCCGTTGTTGGTTCGTCGAGAATAATGAGATCCGCCTGAAAGTGCAGAGCCCTTGCAATCGCCACACCCTGTTTTTCTCCTCCGGACATGGTCCCGACTATAGCGTCAACGCTGAGTGCCGAGGAAGTGAAACCCATGTACTCCCGGATGATTCGTTCAGCCTCTTCTCTCTGTTTTCGAATGTCTATGAACCCCCACCGGTTGGTGATCTCCCGACCCATGAAGATATTGCGCCAGAGGGAATGCTGCTCCGAAAGCGCCCGTTCCTGGAAGACCGTTTCGATACCCAGTTCTCGTGCCATGGCCACAGAGTAATTGACGAGCTTTTTCCCTTTCCAGTAAATCTCTCCCGAATCAGGCTGATGCACACCGGTGAGGATCTTGATAAGCGTTGACTTCCCCGCACCGTTGTCACCCAGAAGTCCGACGACTTCGTTGTACCCTACCTCGAAGTTGACCCCCCGGAGCACTTCCACATGCCCAAAGGATTTCCGAATATTGACCATCTTGACGAGAACTTCAGAAGGTTCAGCCATCCTCTCACCGAATCCCTTGCTCCACAAGCGGAGCGATTTCTTCAACGTTGGTCTTGTCCACAAGCCCAGACCCGGTGTCGATATGGAGGCCAGCAAACTTGTACTTAATGCTCATGCAGAGCTGGACAATCGGCAGGAACCCCTGCAGGAACTGCTGCTGGTCATGGATCAGGTCACAGTACCCTTTCCGCATAGCTTCAAGGGTGGCCGGGGAGAGGTCAAATCCAGCGCCATACATGTCGTCAGGTCCCTTCCCGGCGGCCTTAAAGTATGTTTCTAAAGTAGCAGTGAGCCCACCATGGTCCGTAACCACAAGCTTAACATCTGGATGCGAGGAAACATACGCAGCAAAGACCGGAGCGCCAAGGGGGGCATCGGCGTTCACTTCAGGGGAAATTTCGAGATAGTCCACAACAAGCCCTGCTTCTTCCAGAGCATCGATAACCCCCTTCGTTCTGAGACCGCGGGTAGGTTGCGAGAGAAGACCCCAGACCATAGCCCGGTCTCCAGCTTTAAGGTCGAAGCGCTCAAGGCATCCCTGACCCAGAAGCCGTCCAGACTCGTAGAGTTCCTGGCCGACATAACCAAAGCCTTTTGATCTATACTTTGCTTCAGCCTTAGGAAGGGTGGTGTTCTGCGAAGTCACGATAATACCCTGCGCGAAAGCCTCGTCAATGAGGGGCAGAAGGGCGTCGTCTCCGGGATGGCCCATAACAGCGATACCATCAGGTTTTGCCGCAACGGCTTCCTTGAACTGGCGCACCATCATTTCGGGATCCCAGTTCGACCAAACGTATTCCACCTTGCAGCCCATGAGCTTTTCAGCCAGCTGAGCACCACGGTACACAACGCTCGCAAACGGGCACCCTGGAGGACCACCGCAGAAGAATCGAATGGTAATATCCTTGAAGGGGCTTTCCTCCTGGGCAAGTGCCGAAGTTACAAAAGCCCCAAGGATAAGGAACACCGCAAATCCCAACACCCACAGCCGATTCCGCTTCATTCTGCTTCCCTCCTTTCAGAGTTTTTGCGGAATCCTCAAACACGCGAATTCCAAAAGACGCAATCCCAAAATGGCTTTCTTAGCCCTTTCTCACCTCCCTCACACCCAAACAGGATATACTCCGTACGTCTTCGCCGCCTCAAGAAAAGCCAGAAAGTTCTCCAGAGGTGTGTCAAGCTGCACGTGGTGGGTGGGAGCAATGATGAACCCTCCACCTGGAGCCATAACCCGAATGCGTTCTTGAACTTCGCGCCGAACCGTATCCGGAGTTCCAAAAGGAAGCGTCTCCTGCTCGTCAATGGTCCCCCAGAAGGAAAGCCGTGTACCATAGCGCCTCTTCAGGGCTGCAGGATCCATTGCCTTCGGCTGCACCGGGTTCAGAACATCAATGCCAATCTCGATAAGGTCCTCAATGATGGGTTCAATGTTGCCATCGCTGTGATAGGCAATGAAAATATCCGGGTTGAGACGCTTCAACTCCGAGCAGATGACAGCCATGCGGGGCTTCAGGTACTTCCTCCAGAGATCAGGAGCAATCAGCATTCCCCGTTGTGTTCCCACGTCGTCCCCAAGCCAGATGCCGTCAACACCCATCATAACGAGGCGCTTAGCTGCCTCAAGGTGGAAGTAAAAGGGAATATCAAGGATAGCATTAGCTTTTTCTTCATCGGTCACCATATCCATGAGAAGTCGCTCCAAACCCCGGAGATACCATGCTCCTTCAAAGATTGTGCAAACGGTAACCCCAAGGATAAAGTAGTCCTTCCCATACCGCTTGAGAACTTCCTGCAAAGGAGCATAGAGTTCCTCCCGATGGGGGTCAGGAGGGACATAGGAAGCGATATTCTCGTCTTGAGAAAGAGGGTACCTGGCAATCTCGGTATACCTTCCCCTCCCAAAGGGCGTCTCGTACTCCACCTGCTTCCAGGTAATACCCCATTCGCAAACGTACACATCCTCTGAAGAAGCATAGTAAGAATTGGCAATCCCCACCGAGTACTGAATAATATCAAGCCCCAGGGCTTCTTCAAGGTCGTGAACGACGCCTCCATGGGGATTCAGATCCTGAGGGGGCAGGCCGAGATGCTGGCGCAGACGGCTGGCAAATTCCGGGGTGAAACTTGCCGTTATAGGTACACGGTCAGGTTCCTCATGGGAGAGGGCAACAATAACGCGTTCCTTGGAAGTCATGGCAACTCTCCTCCAGGGACCGACACCGTTTGCGGGGTTCTTCCCGCTTCCCAAAGGAGCGTTCGGCTCAAAAGCCGCTCGAATTGCTGAACGCTCTGGCTACTTGAGGTTCCCGAGAAAATGGGAATGGTGGGGAGATAGAAAGTAGGAGCGTCCAGAGTGAAGCCAAAGAGCAAATGCTGCACAAGGAAGACAAGGCTCAGAAAACCCTGGAGATAGGGGTACTGGTAAAGGCAGCAGTCAATAATCCCTTCCTCAAGGTAGGTTTCCCATTCTTTTGCCAGGTCATTCCCCACGACCACAATGCCCTGCTTTCCCGACTCTTTCAGGGCTCTTCCCACACCACAGTTTCCAAAAGCGGTGCTCACGAAAATCCCGCAAAGGCCTTCCTCTTTCAAAAGCTCCTCTTTGACCACCCGGTAGGCCTCTTCTTCGCCTTTGACCTCCACCACTCTGGACACGTCATAGGGAAGACCCCGTTCTCGCACAAAGTCAGTGAGTCCCTGCCAGCGCATAACGTGGGAAGGTGCCTGTTTGTGAGTGGTCAGGGTGTAGATAACCCCTTTTCTGTTCCCCAGAAGGAGCTGAAAAATGCGCCCCGCCATCCTCCCTGCTTCTCCACCATGCTGACCCACATAGAAGACGCGCTTACTCAAAGGGGCGTCAACATTGAAAGTCACCACTCTGGTCCCCCGGATGAAGAAAGCATTGATGAAGTAATCAAGACGGGTAAGGTCTGAGGGAACAATGGCAAGGCCGTCAATGCGCTCCCCGTGGAGAAGCTTTTCTAAGATTGTCGTTTGTTCGCCGAGATTGTGTCCTTGAGTCCGGTACATCTCAAAGTGGATCCCCCACGGAGCGAACGAACGTACAGCATCACTAACGCCCTCTTCCACTTTATCCCAGAAGAAGGCATCTGTCGGAAACAGCACCACAACTCTTTTTGGCTGCGGGAGAGGAAAAACTCCAGAAAAGGTATAACCCAACTCCCGCGCCCTCCGAACGATCTTTTCTCGCAATTCCGGATTAACCTTTCCCTTTCCACTCAAAGCCCGACTTACGGTGGCAATAGAAACATTGAGTTCCTTTGCAATGTCCCTTATAGTAACTTTTTTACCCACCGGTGCAAAACCCTTTCCTGGAGTTCAAAGAATGTCCCTCTTTTGCTCTCATATTACCAGAGACTTTCCCGAAAGACAACCCTGTCCCTCCCCAGGAGGGGAAGGACAGGGAAAGGATAGAGCCTCACTCAGTGAGGAACTTGTAAATCGTAACCTGTCTGTACACCTCTCCAGGAGAAAGGAGCGTGCTCGGGAAATTCGGGTGGTTGGGCGAATCGGGGTAATGCTGCGTCTCAAGGCAGAACCCGGCGTACTGCCCGTAGTACTTGCCGCCCTTCCCTTTGAGGTCAAGCCAGTTGCCCGTATAGAGCTGCACACCAGGCTGGGTGGTGTACACTTCCATAACGATGCCGCTTTCTGGAGCCTTTACCCGCGCCGCCAGTGCAAGCTCCCCGGTCTGATTGTTGAGCACAAAGTTGTGGTCATAACCCTTGAACGGTGGCTCGGCAAAGGCCTGGATCCGCTCACCGATTTTGCGAGGTTCGCGGAAATCAAGAGGAGTTCCAGCAACAGGAGCAATTTCGCCCGTGGGGATAAGATTGTTGTCAACGGGAGTGTAATTGTCTGCCACAATCATGAGCTCGTGGTTCAAAATGTCCCCTGAACCTTCGCCTTCGAGGTTAAAGTACGCGTGATTGGTGAGATTGACAACGGTGGGCTTGTCCGTGGTTGCCACGTACTCAATCTTCAGCGCGTTGTCGTTGGTCAGAGTATAGGTGACGGTCACGTCGAGATTCCCGGGAAAACCTTCCTCACCATCGTGACTCAGGTACTTGAGCCGCAGGGCAGGTCCCTCGGGCGTCTTCATCGGAATGGCTTTCCAAACTACATCCTGAAACCCCTTCACTCCTCCATGGAGCATGTTAGGACGGGCGCCACCAGCGTCGTTGCACGCCAGCTGATACGTTACTCCATCAATGGTGAACCGTCCCTGGGCTATACGGTTGGCATACCGTCCAACTATGCAGCCAAAGTAGGGGTCATTTGGTCCTTCGAACTCTGCAAGGGTGTCAAAGCCAAGAACGACATCCCTGAGAAGGCCGTTTTTGTCCGGAACCCAGAGCTCGGTAACAATGCCACCATAGTTGATAATCTTTACCATTGCTCCGTTGGCGTTGACAAGGGTGTACTGGTCAATGGGCGTACCGTCCTTGGTGAATCCGTAGAAGGACTTTTCAATGACCATGTCCTTGAGGGAAGCAGCAAATGCGCAGGACACGAGCACAAAGAGAACCAGCACCACACCACCAAAGAGCCGTTTCACAACTACACCCCCCCTAAAAGTGTTTTAGTGTTTTTAAACCCCATTTGCAACGGGGTTCACACTGAAAATAATAGGAGAAAAATTTCCAGAAGTCAACGAGGTCTTATAAAAAGTTTTCCAAAAGTGGGGAAGCTTCTGAGAGGAAGAGAAACAACTGTTTCCGTCTCAACCTCAAAGAATGGATTCAAGGTATTCCCTAAGCTTTTCAGGAGAGACTTTTCCTGTCGCTGCGGAAACAATTTTCCCTTGCCGGTTGAAGAAAACCAGGTGAGGAAGGAAAAAGACCCCAAAGTCCCTGCTCACGGAGAGATCCTGATCCACCACCACAGGATACCGGATGCCCTGGCGCTCGGCGAACTCGCGTACTTCCTCGGGGTACTTGACACCAACACCGACGATGACAAGGCCTTCCTCCCTGTAGGCTTCGTAGAGCTCGTTAAGGAGTGGAGCTTCTTCTTTACAGTCCTTACAGCGAGGAGAAAAGAAATACACAATAAGAGGGCGGCCGGAAAAACGGCTCAGACGAATACGGCGATTGTTGAGGTCGTAAAGGGAGAAATCTTTCTCAAGATGAGGCCGGGAAAGGGAGAAAAACGCATACACCCCTGCGAAAATCGCAATTCCGGCAAGAACCCAGAAAACGCGACGCCCCACTCTTCTCACTCCATTTCCTACCATGATGATAAGTCCAGTAAGAATTATTTCAGGGCTTCCTCTTCTCGTCAAGACCAAGAAGGAAAGAAAAAGAAACCCTCCAGAAGACTTGCCCCACAGGGGGCACAACGGCTATAGTTGTTCTGGAAAGGAGGACAGCCTATGGTCACCATAGAACGTGTTGCTCTCTGGGGATGGAAGAACAACATCCGCATCACCAATGGCACCGTGGAGGTTGTGGTCACTACAGATATCGGTCCCCGAATTCTCGTACTTCGTTTTGTCAACGAAAAGAACCTCTTCAGGGTTCTCGAAGAGGAGTGCGGAATTTGTGGAGGGAACGAATGGCACCTTTTCGGAGGACATCGTCTCTGGCACGCCCCGGAAGCTCGCCCTCGCTCGTATTCTCCTGACAATGACCCAGTCGCTTTCACCCCTAAGGAGCGGGGAGGAATCTTCACCCAAAGGGTTGAAGCGCTCACTGGAATTGAGAAGGAAATCGAGGTGGTCATGGATGACGAGGGGAACCACCTCACGGTCATACACCGCCTCACCAATCGAGGGGTCTGGCCTGTGGAACTTGCCCCCTGGGCTCTTTCGGTCATGGAACGGGGAGGAATAGCTATCATCCCTCAGGAACCCTATCAGAGCTGGTCGGAAAACCTTCTGCCTGTACGGTCATTAGCCCTCTGGGGGTATACCGATATGTCTGACCCCCGCTGGCTCTGGGGAAAAAGATATGTCACCCTGCGGCAGGATCCCGAAAAGACCTCTCCACAAAAAGCAGGCTTTGGCAACCGGCTCGGGTGGGGAGCATACTTCCTCGAGGGGTACCTCTTCGTCAAATATACACCGTACCTCCGGGGCGCCCTCTACCCCGACATGGGTTCTTCCTTTGAAATATACACAGACCACCGCTTTCTTGAACTCGAAACCCTAGGACCTCTTGTCCGTCTTGAGCCTGGGGAAACAGTGGAGCATCAAGAAGACTGGTTCCTGTTCAGGGGCGTCACCTGCGAAGACACCGAGGAGAGTATTGCCGAAAACATCCAACCCCTGGTGGAAGAAGCCCTTAAGGAAGGAAGCTTTATGTGTGACGGTGGGCAATATGAGAGGCACCAAAGGATTCGGGTTTGACCTTGGCCACAAAACCCATGCTCTCAATCATACCCACAACCTCACGAATCAGATTCCGGGTAGGACCATTCTGGCCAACGTCGATGTGGATTTCCACATTGTAGTTTGAAAGGTGGTTCCCGGGGAAGCGGTGGAGAAAGTCCACAAGCTTCTGAGACACCTGGAGCGAGAGGTAAGCTTCATGGTAGATGATGTCACGAATGGTCCGCACGTCTTTCAGATACACTCTCCTCCAAAAGTACCGCCCTCCAAAACCCACCCGGTGGATAATGAGGGCGGTAACGAATGCCCGAACAGGGGGAGTTTCCTGAACATCCTTCGAATCGGTGCCAATGATAATCCGATACTGACGCTCCGGTTCTTCCCGGATGAACTCGAAGAGAGAAGAAACAACAGCCTCAAAGTCAAGCACCCCATATGTTGGACTGTGAAAAAGCAACTCCTGCATCATGGTCTTATTCTACCACGCTTCAGGAAAGGAGGTTGAGGAAGTGAAAAAATTTCTCTGTCTTTTCTTCCTTGCCTTTTTCACTCTTCCTGCCTTCTCCCAAGAAGATCCCTTCGCCCAGGCGCGGGAGAAAATGCTTGAGCAAGATATCATCGCACGGGGTATTACTGACTCCCGAGTCATTGAAGCCCTGCGCCGCGTTCCTCGCCACCTCTTCGTCCCCAAAGAACTGGAGAAGCTGGCCTACGAAGACACCCCACTTCCTATCGGACACGGACAAACCATCTCCCAGCCTTACATTGTGGCCCTCATGACTGAAAGCCTCAGGGTACGGCCAGGTGAGAGAATTCTTGAAGTGGGCACTGGCTCCGGGTACCAGGCAGCAATCCTCAGCGAAATAGGATGCGAGGTGTACACAGTGGAAATCATCAAGGCTCTGGCTGACGAGGCACGGGAACGCCTTCTTCGACTTGGGTACAGGAACGTTTTGGTTCTCTGGGGTGATGGGTACCTTGGCTGGGAAGAAAAGGCCCCTTTTGACGGCATCATCGTCACCTGCGCTGTGGACCATCTCCCTCCTCCACTCCTTCAACAGCTCAAAGAGGGCGGAAGGATGGTTATCCCTGTCGGCCCACCCTGGAGCATTCAAAGCCTCCTTGTTGTGGAAAAACGCAAGGACGGCATCGTCACTGAGGACTTAGGAGCGGTTCGCTTTGTTCCCCTCACCAGGGAAAAAAGGATAGAGTAATAGGGAAAAAGCCAGATAGGCGAGAATGGCGAAAAACAGGGCTATCCAGAGCCCCCAGAAAAGCGAAACGAGGTGGGCGAGGAGAGAGGAAAATACCGAGAAGAAACCGTTCCAGGCAAAGACTTCTCCAAAAAGGTGAGGCGCAGTATGCTGGATGCCCTGGGAAAGGAGGGGGAAGGGAAAGCCGAGGAACCACCCCACAAGAGCAAGAATCGGCAACACAACACAGAGACTCCCCAGGGACGAGAAACCAAGCAATGTCTCCCGAAGACCAAAAAGACCAAGGAAACACCCGAGAAGAACAGCAGCATGGCTCAAAAGGAGGAATCGAGGGAAAGCCGTCCCTTTACAAAAGACGAAAAAGCTGCCAAGACCGGAAAAGAGAAGAAGCGCACCAAGAAGCAGGGAAAAGGCGTACAGAGGGAATCCCAGAAGCATGTGGAGGTAAACGATGAGAGGAATTTCCACAAACATGAAACCCACACCTGTGAGCACTCCTCCCAGGGAAAGCCGGAACCGGTACCTGGAGGGTGGGCGTTTCCTGAAAAAACAGGGAAGGAGGATGAAGAACCCTGAGAATCCACCCATCACAGCGAGTGTAAAGAGGACAACGAGAAACCCTGCTCCTCCAAAGGGGAGCCAGCGCTTTCCCACCTCCTTTAAGGCTTCCGCAAGGGCTGAAAGACGTAAGAAATTCCCGAAATACGGTCGGCTGTCCTGGGGAGGCCGAAGGTCAAAGAGCTTGCTACCTTTTCCTTCTAAAGCCGCACATACGGCACGGTAATACCGCTTTCCAGTGTGGAACACCTTCTCCATTTCTTCCTCGTTCCACGGACCATACACAAAGTCAAAAGCGTATTTTCGAACCAGAGAAAAAACGTTTTCAAGGTCGTCCCGAGTCCAGGGAGTCTTTTTCACAAGAAGGAGAGCAAAGTCAAGGCTCTTCACCACAAGGAGGCGTTCCCGTAGCTCTTCTCCCAGGACCTCTCTTAAAAGAAGAACGAGTTTGGGAAGAACAGAAGGAGGATTCTGGAGGAAAAACGAGAAAACCACGACTCCCCGGGCATCCAGAGCCTGAAAGAGATCCCTGACTCCTTCAACGGTCAGAAGGAAATTCTCCTCGAAAGAAAACCCTCCTGGAAATACCGTGGCTCTTCCCACAGGAACCCGAAGGACCACCATGTCCCAGAAAGCACGCCTTGCAGCGATGAACTTCCGGGGAAGACCCACATGAACACGGGCAGGAAAGAAAGGAACATGCTCCTTGAGAAAGGTGGAAAACAGAGAGGACTTCGTAATAAAGTCAACGGCCTGTACTCCTGCTGCCCATGCGGCATACACCGCAAGGCCATCTCGCTCTTCCACCACCAGGGCGCGACCTGGTCGAAACGCCTGAAAAGGAAGGGACATGAGGAGGTGTTCGAGAAAGTCGGAGTCCACCCTCTGGGGGAAATAAGCGGTGGTTACGTGATCGTGTATCAGGATGAAACTTTCGGGAGGAAGCCTCTGAAAAAGCGGACTCAGCCCCAAACCAAAACGCGCATGAGGAGAAGCAAATACCTCGAGATACTCTGCAGGATTCCGGTAAACCCCAAGGAGATAGGTATCGGGCAAAGCGGTGATCGCCCGGGAAGGGGCATAGGGGGAAAGGAAAGGCTGTAAGGGAAGAAACAGAAAGGGAAGGAAACACAGAGCAAAAAGCCTCTTCTTCCCCCGGTTTCCTGCAAAGGTAAGAAGGACAAGCAACGCAAAAAGCGCACGGAGCTCGTCAAGCACAAAAAGGAGCAGGAAGGCCCCACCCACCCCGAGTGCAGACCCGACGAAATTCAAGGCATAGAGAGAAGGGAAAAATTCTGGGAAAAGTTCAAAAGCAGTGACCTGAAGTAGGCCGTGGAAGAAAAAGGGAAAGAAGACAACGAAAAGGAGTCCCCCGAGATACACCCACTGCAGTGGGTGTACAAAGAACTGGTATACGTCAAGGGGGAGAAAAAGAAAGACTGCAGCAGAGGCAAGGAGGGAAAGTCCAAAAAGAGGAAAGATAAAACGCCGGAAGCGCTCTGAAAGCAAGGGATAAAGGGTTCCCGATGCCCCGTATCCCAGGGTGGCTAAAGCCACAGGAAGCGAAACGAAATGGTGCCCAAAAAGGAAAGCAAGAAGCCGAAAAAGGACCATTTCTCCTGCCAGGCAGATGAAAGCCACGAGAAAAACACGCTGTGCCAGGACTTTCCTCTCCATCTTCCCTCCCCTCCGGTATAATATTACCAGAGGACCGAAGCACATGAGGAAAGAAGTCGTCATACGATTCAAGCGGCTTACAGAACGAGCACGCCTTCCTCAGTTCGCTTACGAGGATGATGCCTGCTTTGACCTTTTCAGTCCCTGCGACCTCACCATCCCTCCGGGAGAAAGTGCAGTTGTCGACCTTGAAATCGCCTCCGAATTCCCCACAGGTTACGAGGTCGTCATTCGCCCCCGAAGCGGCATGGGAATCCGTCATGGCATCATGATTCATCCGGGGACCATTGATGCTGGGTACCGGGGAAGCTGGGTTGTGCGTCTTTTTAACTTCGGCACTGCTCCATACCGCATCTGCCAGGGGGACCGCATCGCTCAGGGAGCTCTCCGGGAAGTTCCAAGAGTACGGATCGTTGAAACCTCTACCCTCTCCCCTACCCAGAGAGGAGAACGGGGCCTTGGATCAACAGGAAGATGAGGAAGGAGGACACCTTATGGAGATTCTGGAAAGCCTCAGGAGAGAGCCAATTATTGCTTATCTCTCGATGGAAATCGCTCTTTTCAATGACATCCCAACCTACAGCGGTGGCCTTGGCGTCCTTGCCGGAGATACGGTACGGTCTGCGGCTGATCTCTCTTTGCCCTTTGTAGCGGTAACCCTTGTGAGCCGCAAGGGATATTTCCGGCAGGAAATCACCCCCGAGGGGTGGCAGGTCGAGCATCCGATGGAATGGGATGTGGAAAAAATCCTCACTCCCCTTCCTCAAAAGGTCACGGTCACCATAGAGGGCCGAAAGGTTATGGTAGGAGCCTGGGTGTATTTCTGGCGAAGCTTTATCGGAAGCATCGTTCCGGTCGTTTTCCTTGATACGGACCTTCCGGAGAACAACCCTGAGGACCGGACCATTACGGACTTTCTCTATGGCGGCGATCGGCGATACCGGCTGAAACAGGAGATTGTCCTTGGTGTCGGAGGGGCCCGCATGCTCAAAGCCTTAGGATTTGAGGTGCGAAAGTACCACATCAATGAAGGCCACGCAGCCCTCATCACGCTGGAGCTCCTCCGACAGAGCCCCCAATTTGACCCGGAGTTCGTGCGAGCCCGCTGTGTCTTCACCACCCACACCCCTGTGGAGGCAGGACACGACAAGTTCGCCTACGACCTTGTTCGCGAGGTCCTTGAGGAGCTTGTTCCCTTCCCTGTACTCCAGAAATACGGAGGAGAGGACCACCTCAACATGACCCTTCTTGCCCTCAACCTCAGCGGCTATGTAAACGGGGTTGCCCGTCGCCACAGCGAGGTCTCCCGTCACATGTTCCCTGGGTACGCCATCCACTCTATCACCAACGGTGTCCACAGCTTCGCCTGGACGAGCGAGAGCTTCCGCGTGCTCTTTGATCGGTATATCCCTGGATGGGCATATGAGCCGAGCTTCCTCTCCCGGGCGGACATCATTCCCGACGAGGAAATCTGGAGGGCACATCAGGAGGAAAAGCGGAAACTCCTTCAGTTCGTGAAAGAAAAAACTGGTGTCGAAATGGATGAGAATGTCCTGACCATCGGTTTTGCCCGGCGGATGACAGCTTACAAGCGACCGCTCTTCATTTTTTCCGACCTCACACGTCTTCGAAGGATCAAGCGAAAAGGGCCATTCCAGATTATTTTCGCCGGGAAAGCGCATCCTCAGGACTGGGAGGGGAAACGGTGCATTCAGGAAATCATTCGTCTTTCTCGGGAACTTGCCGCGGACATTAAAATCGCTTTTCTCGAGAACTATGACCTTGACACCGCCAAAAAAATGGTGGCGGGGGTTGATGTGTGGCTCAACACCCCCATGCGGCCCCTTGAGGCTTCAGGAACAAGCGGCATGAAAGCCGCCCACAATGGCGTGCTCCACTTCAGCGTTCTCGATGGATGGTGGATTGAAGGGCACGTTGAGGGAGTGACAGGCTGGTCTATAGGGCCAGAGAGTGAGGCAGGGAAAACCCCCCAGGAACTCCTTGAGGAGGAAGTGGACGACTTCTACAACAAACTGGAGTACCTCATCATTCCCCTGTACTACACACAGAAAGACCACTGGCGACAGCTTATGAAAAATGCCATTGGAAAAGTCGCCCCGTACTTCAACGCCCACCGCATGATGCGCCGCTATGTGACCGAAGCCTATTTCCACCAACCCCTCCTTGCGAATCACCTTGTCCAGGAGGAAACGGCAAGCTGAAACAAAAAAGCCCCGGCGCATGCGCCGGGGCTCCTCTTTTCGAGGACTCAGAGTTTTCTCACCCGCACTGCCTGAGGACCCTTGGTACCCTGCTGGACTTCGAACTCCACTGCCTGTCCCTGTTCCAGGGTCTTGAAGCCACTCCCCTCAATAGCCGTGTAGTGAACAAAAACGTCTCCACCTTCGTCAGACTCGATGAACCCGTACCCTTTCGTCGCACTGAACCACTTCACCTTACCGGTTGGCATTGAAACTGAAACCTCCTAAAAAGAAAATTCAGGGTTTGCGCAAACCCAAAAGCATGGTAGCACTTCTTAAGAATTGTGTCAACGCAGGAACAGAAAAAATCATTCTGACCGCAGGCCCACGACCCGGATAATCTCGCGAGCAATGTCGTGGGAAGGGAGGACTTTCTTGGCGCCCCCTCTCCTGATGGCTTCCTGGGGCATCCCGAAGACAATGGCGGTCTCCTCGGACTCGGCAATGGTGTATCCACCAGCCTCGTGGATTTTTCTCATGGCTTCGGCCCCGTCGCTTCCCATCCCGGTCATAAGGACCCCTACGGTCTTTGGGCCGAAGTGCTCAAGGACCGACTCCATCATAACGTCTACAGAGGGCATGAACATACAGGGAGGCAGGGTAGAGAGAAAAATTCTCAAGTCTTTACCCCTCTTTTTAAGTTTCAGATGATATCCTCCCTTTCCGACATAAACAACACCGGGTTGAACGAGCATGTCATCCTCAGCCTCAACCACTTTAAGCTTGCAGTACTTATCAAGCCGCTCAGCATACTGGCGGGTAAACTCCGGAGGCATGTGCTGAACGAGGAATACTGCAGCGTTGAGGTTCTGCGGGAGAGGAGGCAGTACCTCATAGATGGTCTTGGGACCACCGGTGGAAATTCCAATCGCCACCGCAAAGAAATCCCCCACAGTCTCTCCGGGGAGTTGTTTTCCCAGAGAGACTGTGGAGACTTTCGTGACTTTTGTGGCCAGACGCCGGACATTAACTTTTGTTGCTGCCTTAAGCTTTGCAATGAGTTCGTCTCTGACAACTCCTATGTCTCTTGAGATTGTTCCCCCAGGTTTTGCCACGTAATCAAAGGCTCCAAGCTCCAGGGCCTGAAAGGTCGCCACTGCACCATCCTGGGTCAGAGAGGAAACCATTATTACCGGGCAGATCTCCTCTTCGACAATGATTTGCAGGGCCGTGAGACCATCCATGCGGGGCATGTTGATGTCCATTGTGACTACGTCTGGACGGAGCTGGCGTGCTTTAAGCACTGCTTCCTCCCCGTCTCGGGCCGTGTCCACCACCTCAAAGGACGGATCGGACTCGATTATTTCTCGCAGCAACTTTCGCATCAGTGCAGAGTCATCGCAAACAAGCACCCTTTTCTTCCCCATGGGGCCTCACTCTGCACGACGGAGCTTCTTCTGAGAGCCTTCCTTGCTGCCACCTTTCGCCTCGCTATTCTTCCTCACCTTCTCAAGCTCCTCTTTCTCTTCCTCGGCAAGCACTGCACTGAGGTCAAGAAGGAGGATCATCTTCTGTTCCGAAAGTTTCACGAGGCCCTTCACAAAACGGCTGGCCTTACTCCCCAGGATACCTGGCGACGAAGCGATGTCTTTCTCCGGATACTTCCCCACTTCCTTTACAGCATCCACGATAAAGCCGGTTTTCTGCCCCCCAATATCTGCCACAACGATTCTTGTGAATTCGTCATACCCCCGAGGAGGAAGGCCAAACCTCTTGCGCAGGTCAATGACAGGGATGACCTCTCCTCTCAGGTTCACAACCCCTTCGATGAAAGAGGCAGTATGAGGAACCCTGGTGACCTCAGGAAGTCGATTAATTTCCTGAATTTGTTCAATGGGAACCCCAAAGAGCTCATCCCCCAAGGCAAAGACAACGTACTGATTTTCTTTGCCCCTCGTCTCCACCACTTCTCCCTCTCTTTCGCTTCTGCCGGCTTTTTCCCCAAGAAGGGTAACTTCCTCACTCACCAGCTTCTGCGAGTTCAAAAGCAGGACCATTTCCCCATCTACTTCAACAATGCCTTTGAGTTCTCCACCAAGCTGTTGCTCCAGAAGCTCCGGAGGAGACTTAATCTCGCTCTCTGCCACTCTCAGGACTTTGTGAATGCAGTCGACAACAAAGCCCACTCTGGCCTGAGGAGTCTCTACCACAACGACCTTGGTGAACTCGTCGATTGCGGAAGCTTCCATTCCCATCTTCAGGCGCAGGTCGACAACGGGAAGGATTCCATCTCTCAGCTGAATGATTCCCCGAACATAGAAAGGAACGTTGGGGATCTCAGTTGGCTGGGTGTAGCGGATAACCTCCTGTATATCTCTGATGTCGATAGCGTAGACACCGCTACCCAGTTTAAAGCTCACGAGCTGATTTTCAGCTATCGCTTCTCTCCTTCCCACTGCTTCTTCGGTCTCGAAACTCAGCATCTTTCCCTTTCTGTCCTGCTTCTCCTGGTTCTCCCACTCGAAAAGCCTGTTTACGTTGAAAAGGAGGTAGAGCTTCTTCCCATCCCCGGCTTTCGCAACACCCTCGAGGAAATCGCTTTCGGCCCCAATACCTTCCCTTCTCTCGATGTTCCCTTCCTCGAGCACTATTGCTTCGGCCATCCGGTCGACGATTGCCCCCACAATGTCTCCGCCTTTCTCAAAGACCACCACTCGAGAGAGCTCATCAAGGGGCTTCTCTTCAAGACCGAGCCTCTTCCGGAGGCTTACCACCGGGAGTATCTCTCCGCGGAGGTTCGCCACGCCCTCCACATACGGGGGAGCAAGAGGTACCCGAGTGAGCTCGGGTACCCGGACAATCTCCCGCACGGTCCCCACAGGAACCGCGTAGGTTTCTTGGTCTATCTCGAAGGCTATGTACTTTCCGCCTTTCATCTTCTCTCCTCCTTACTCGGACTGGAGCTCATCGGCCACTGCTGCGATCTCCTCAATCGCCTTCGTCAGCTCCTCCATACCCTTCGCCTGCTCCTGAGCAGCCTTGCTGGCCTCCTCAATGCTTGAGGCAGCTTCCTGGGCAGCTGCGTTGATCTGTTCAACAGCCTTCTGCGCTTCCTCAAGAGCGGAGACAATCTGGTCTACTTCCCTGGCAATCACGTCAAAGCGGCCCACCAGGTCATCCATAACCTGAGCGATGTTCTCAAGAGCATTCGTGCTCTCCCGGGACCTGAGTGCTTCTTCTTCTGCCTTCCTGCCGGATTCGTTGATGTCCACAGACACCACGGTCACCTGCCGCTGGATGCCCCGCACCAGGTCCTTAATCTCCTCCACATTACGGCTGGATTCATTGGCAAGATTCCGGATATCGTTGGCGACCACCGAAAAGCCCTTGCCGTAGTCTCCAGCCCGTGCAGCCTCGATGAATCCGTTGACCGCAAGCATATTCGTCTGAATGGTCACCTTATCTATGACGTCCACGATCTTGTCGATACGCCGGGCCTTCTCATCAAGAGCATCGACGTTTGCCGCCGTCTCACGGTAGAGTTTGGTGGACTGGAGGATACCATCAATCATCCTGGTGGAAGTTTCGCGATTCTTGACTACACGATCTTTGAGCTCAAGAAGAAGCTTTCGATCCTCTTCCACCGTCTTCTGGAAAGAGGTCATCATTTCGGTGAGCTTCCGGCTGATCTCTGCGCCTTTTTCTGTAGACTCAGAAAGAAGCTGTGCTCCTCTGGAGAGTTCCTGAAGGGCTTTGGCGATTTCTTCAGAAGCACTGGAAGCTTCTTCAATATTCGCAGAGAGCTCCTCAGACATGGCCGCCACTTCTTCAGCCGATTTCGTTGCGTCAGTAGACGTCTTGAGTTCTTCGCTAACCTCCACGAGTTCCTGAGCAGCGACGTTGATCTCCGAAAGAGCTTTGCTCTGTTCGGCCACTGCTTTCCGGGCCTCCTCTGCTGCTGATGCCTGTTCTTCGGAAGCTGCAGCAACGTTCTCCGCCACTTTCAGAAATTCCCCACTCATGACCTCGGCTTCTTTTATAGCGCTTTCCAGACTGGCCATGTGTTCCACCAACTCCTGGAAACGCTCTCTTATGTCTTCGAGCTCCCTGGTCACTTCTTTCCCAAGTTCCACCTGTTTCTCTGAATCCTGGACGATAGTAGCAATGTTTTCCACCACCTTTTGAACTGCGTTCTTGATCTCCCCCACTACTTCCCTTATCTGTCGCGCCGAGTTTTCTGAGATTTCCGCCAGGTTCCTTACTTCATCCGCAACCACGGCGAAACCGCTTCCATGCTCTTCAGCGCGTGCCGCTTCAATGGCGGCATTCAGGGCAAGAAGGTTCGTCTGGTCGGCAATCATCACCACCGCTTTGACGATCTCCTCAATACGATTCGACTGATCCTCAAGCTTTTTGATAAGCTGAGCGGATTCTTGATTCCTCGAAGCGGCTTCCTGGATGTTCTCGATAAGGTTCCGCAAACCACTTGCCACCACACCAGCCTGGTTCTGGGCAGCAGAGACTCTCTGGACCATTTCTGAAACGAGTTTACGGATGTTCTGACCACTTGCGTTGATCTGGCTCACCGCTGCCCGGCTCTCATCAGCAGCTGAGGAAGCCTGCTCCGCTCCTGCAGCAATCTGCTCCATCGACTTCCCTAATTCCTCAACTGCAGAGTTCAGCTCTTCCACTGCAGAGAGCATCTGAGCAGCCGAAGAAGCAATCCTCTCGATCATTGCCTGTCGCTTGGCAAGTGTCCTGGCTTTCGCTTTCTCCTCGGCTCTCCTCCTCGCCATTTCCCTACGGAGCGCGAGTTCGTTCTCCTGCTCCTCTTTCACTGCAATCCCGGTTTTCTTCTCCTCCCGATACGATTCCGGCACCGCGAGCTTCTTGACCGCCATTTGAAAGAACCTCCTCCCGGTTTGTTTTTTTAATCTTTTTAAAGTACTTCAAGTCCCGGACCTCTTCGCTCCGGGAAATCTATTCCCCCTCCGTCTCCCCAAAGACCCCCGGTGATGGTTGCTTCCTCCGTCCTTCCCGTATCGAGGTCCACCGCGGAAACGTTCAGCACACCGCTTTCGTCAAGGTGAAAAACCACTTCGAGGTTCGCCTCCCCCCTCTTCCACTTCCTCTCTGAACGGAAACAGAAATTCCCAAGGGAAATGAGCCTCCCTCCGTCTCTTTCCTGGAGGACCTCCACAATAGCCTCCTCCTGGTCGTCACGGGTGTTGGTGAAAAGGCGCGAAGCAACTGCCGGATACACCGTCCCCCTCTCAAGGATAGGCACAAAGTTTCCCTGGTCATCGAGGACCCCCAGGGAATGGGGAAGAATGTCACGGAGTTCCACCTCTCGAATCCTTCCTTCGATTATCCCCGCCTGTATCGCTGCCCCCAGCGCCACCACCTCGTCAGGATTCAGGCTGTCACAGAAGGTTACGGGAACCCCCTGGAAGAGCCGCTGCACCACCTCCCGGAACCGTGGGATTCGCGAGGATCCCCCTACAAAAACAATGGTTTGCACCCAATCCTTTGTGAGGTGGGCTCTTTCAATAGTCTCCTCAATGAGGCTTTCGACTCTTTCAAAAATCTGGGCGCAGAGATTGTTCATCCTTTCACGAGAAAGGGGAAGACGGACATGCACAGGACCTCTCTCAGAGAGGGCGATATAGGGAATAACGATGGTTGTCTCCTGGACGGTGGACAGGTCAATCTTTGCTCTTTCGACATGGAAATAGACCTGTTGCAGGGCCACCGGGTCCTGTGAAAGATCAATCCCCTCGGCTTCTTTCACCGCATCAACAACGTACCGCACCAGGATATCGTCGATGTCACTTCCTCCAAGCTCTGTACTCCCTCCGGTGGCCATTACTTCAAACAAACCTTCAGAGAAATGCATCAGGCTAATATCAAAAGTCCCACCACCAAAGTCAAGGACAAGAAGGTTGTTCTCCCCGGAAGCATGCAGGTTGTAGGCCAGGGCTGCCGCCGTCGGTTCGTTGAGAAGCTTCACCGGAGTCATGCCTGCAAGATATGCCGCCCGAATGGTCGCCTGACGCTGGTTATCGTCAAAGTATGCAGGAACCGTGATAACCGCCTGGTCAACCTCCCTCCCGAGGTATGCCTCAGCGTAGTTCTTCAACTTCCGCAGGATAAGGCCCGATATCTCTGAAGGTGTGTATTCCCGGCCAAAGATGCTGTAGCGGAAGGGGGTCCCCATTTTCCGTTTTACCCTCACAACCGTCTGCTGAGGATAGAGGAGCATCTGGGAACGGGCCAGCTCTCCAACAATGACTTGCCGCTCATTCTTGAAATAGACCACCGAGGGCGTCAAACGGCTTCCCCGTTCGTTGATGATGATCTCCGGTCTTCCTTCTCTGGTAATCCAGGCAACAAGGGAATTGGTGGTTCCAAGGTCTATACCCACAATCATGCCTCACCCTCACCCCGCAGAGCATTCCAGTTCTCCCGGATGAGCTGGTTCTGAGGATCAAGGCTCAAAGCTTCTTCCAGGTACCGGAGCGCAAACTCCCGGCCCCTCTCCCCATAGTGCTCGTAGAGGATCAGGGAAGCATTGTTCAGTGCTTTGGCAGCTGTCCTAGGATCCTCCCTTTTTGAGGAGAGGAGGTAGTAGTGAAAGGCCTCAATGAACCTTCCTTCTTGCTCGAGCTTCTTTGCCTCTTCGAAGAGACCGCCTCTCTCCTCAACCTCGCCAATCCCAAAAAGCTCGGCTAATCCTCTCCCCAGGGGGGGTCTTTTCTGTCCGTTTCCCTTATCCATTTTCCCCTATCCTCTGCAGTACCTCCTCGACAAAGGCCTGATAGTCCTGAGCCCCCCGGCTGTGGGGAGCATACTGAAAGACGACCTGTCCAAAACTCGGGGACTCCATGAGCCTCACATCCTGGCGAATGGGGAGGAACACCTTTTCTTTGCCGAAGTTCTCCTGAAGCTGTCGCACAACCTCCTTTGCCACCCGCGTCCTCCCGTCATACATCGTTGGGACCACTCCCAGAAGACGGAGCTCCGGGTTAAAGTAAGCATTGACCCGGTAGAGGGTTCGCATCATCTGGGCCAGTCCCGCAAGGGAGAGAAAGTCGACCTTCACGGGGATGATGAGAAAGTCGCCGCTCACCAGAGCGTTCAGGGTGAGCAGCCCTAAAGAAGGAGGGGTATCGATGAGGACAAAATGGTACTCCTTCTCCACCTCGAGAAGGAAATTCTTCACTATGGCTTCCCGACGGGGGAACGAGGAAAACTTTGCTTCGAAACCGCCAAGTTCCTCGCTGGAGGGAAGGAGGTCGAAACAAAAGCTTTTGTGGATAACTTCCTTCATAACCACTCCGTCCTCGACAAAAGCACAGAGGGCCTCAAAAATTCCTCTACTCACCTTGTAGGGCAACATTCCCGCATAGAGAGTGGCATGGGCCTGACTATCCAGGTCGACGAGGAGAACTCTGAATCCTCTGTCCCCCAGGGCAAAGGCAGTGTGGACTGAAGTGGTTGTCTTCCCACTCCCTCCCTTATGGTTGGCAAAGACGAGAACCTTTGCCATCGAACGTCAATCCTCCAAGAGTTCCACCAGGCGCTCCGGGTTCAGGATAAGGATCGTCTTTCCGTCACCCCGGATCGTCGCTCCAGAAAAGAGCCCCCAGGCAGAAGCACACTTTGGAAGGGGCTTGACAAGGAATTCTCCCTCCCCCGTATAGCCATCTACCGCCAGGGCACACTTCCCCTGGCTCACCTGGAGAAGCACCAGAGGGACCATGGCGTCCCCTGGAGTTCCCCGGGAAGCACCAGGCAGGAGAAGGTTTCTGAGGAAAAGAAGCGGTATGATGTCATCCCGTACCCTGACAAAAGCAACGCCATGATGGTTATGGACGTCTCCAAGCGGAACCTTTAGAAGGGCCTCTACATTCTCAAGGGGCAGAATAAACTCTTCCCCCCCTACCTGGACACCGAGGCCGGAAACAACAGAGAGAGAAAGGGGGATCTTCAGTTCCACCGTGGTTCCCTTACCTGCCTGTGAGACAAGCTTCACCTCTCCCCGAATGCTCTCGATGTTTGCCTTTACCACATCCATGCCTATTCCGCGTCCTGATATTTCACTGACTCTGTCTGCAGTGCTGAACCCAGGAAGGAACACAAAATTGACCACTTCTTCATCGCTGAGCTTCAGAACTTCTTCAGGGCTTGCAAAACCCTTCTCTACCGCCTTTGCCCGGATCCTATCCGGGTCAAGACCCCTGCCGTCATCCTCGACCTGAACGACTACGCTGCCACCCTGCTGAAAGGCCCGCAAAACCACTTTCCCGACCGGCGGCTTTCCAGCTTTCTTCCGCTCTTCAGGAGTCTCGATACCATGGTCGACAGCATTCCTCACAAGATGGGTGAGGGGGTCAACCAGCATCTGGGCCACGCTCCGGTCAACCGATGTATCCCGTCCCTCGACGATGAGCTCGGCCTCCTTCCCCAGCTCCCTGGCTAAATCCCTCACCATCCTTCGGTAACGGTCAAAGAGCACCCCGAGAGGAACCATGCGCATCGAGAGAACAACATTCTGAAGGCTGGTCAAAATGTGGCTGAATTCAGTAAAGAGAGCTTTGAACTCCCGGATAAGAGGGTGTCCTTCCGCCTTCCGGAGGAGGTACCCATAACGGTTCCGGAGGGTAAGGAGTTCTCCCGAAAGGTTGACAAGGGTGTCAATCTTTTCCTGATCCACCCGTATTTTATGGAAATCCTGGAAAACCGGGGGCTTTTCTTTCCTCTCCGGCTGGAGGAGTCCTCTCTCCGAAGAGGCACTGACCCCCTCAAACTCCTGACAGAGTTTCTGGTACACCCTTTCAAGCCCTTCCCGATTGCCTTCCTGGCAGGCGGTTCGAACCTCTCCAAGGAGGGCTTTCAGACCTTGAAGATTCTCTCCTTCGCACCCTCTTTCCAAAAAGAGGGCATTCTGCTCCAGCAACTTCCAGTTCGGGTTTTCGCTCCGCAGACAGTACCTGAAGAGCTCAAGAAACTGAACCCCAAAATCCCTAAGGGCACGGTTACCGGCCGCTGCGCTCTGGGTGTTCTCCTGAACCGGGAGATGAGTAGTTTCCCGACCTCTCAGAGCGAAAGCTTCTCTCCGGAGGTCCTCGATGAGCTGATCGACGTCCTCCCGGGACCCCCCAAAAAGACCTTCCCGGAGAGACCTCAGAATATCTATGCCCCTATAGAGGAAATCGAAAAATCCCTGGCCCGGCTCCGCTTCCTCTCCCCCTACCTGCTGCACAACTTCTTCAAGGAGATGAGATACCTCTTCGATTTTCTTCACCACCTCTTTGAGCTCTGCCTCCTGCAGGAGCGAGAGAAGGACCCGGGAACCTCCCTTAATGCTGTGGAAGCTTCGCATCAGGTTCCGGAGAAGTTCCCCGGAAGCTGGGTTCTTCTCAAGCTCAAGGAGACTCTCTTCGGAGAGCAAGATATTTTCTTCGAATTCTTCTTTGAAACTCTCAACCTGCTGGGTGACAAAAGAGTCGTCGAAGAGGAACCTGTCCACCCTTATCTATTTCCCCCAAGAAACATCCCGATACTCTCAAGAAGGTACGCCGGCTGTGCGGGTTTTGTAATGTAATAGTTCGCCCCCGCTTCGAAGCCCTTCTCCTTGTCCTTTGCCTCGTCAAGAGTGGTCACAATGATGATGGGGATATGCGAGAACTCCTGAGAACCTCGAATCCTCCGAATAAGGGAGAGCCCATCCATGTTGGGCATGTTGAGGTCCGTTAAAATAAGGTCGATATCCCCTTCAAGGTAGAGAAGCTCAAGAGCCTCCGCACCGTCCTGGGCACTCAGAACCTTAAAACCTGCACTTCTTAAGATGTAGGCGTGGAAGTTCCTCGTTACCTCTGAGTCGTCAACAATGAGAATTTTCTTACTCACTGCACACCTGCCTCCCTGAGAGGCGAGGAAGCATCCGCATTCTCGGGCTTCTGGTACACCAGGTATCCTCCCATTCTCCGCAGGGCAAAGGCCGTAGAAATCCGGCTGAGGGACTCACTGTGGCCGAGAAAAATATATCCTCCTGGCTGAAGCATCAGATAGAAGTTCTCCACCACTTTCCTGCGAATCTCGTCAGAGAAGTAGATAAGGACATTCCGGCAGAAAATAAAGTCGAAGGAAGAAATCCCCAGGCTCAGAACTTCGTCCCGATCCGCAAGATTCACCTGCTTGAAAGTTACAAGGTCCCGGAGAGTATTCTTCACCCGATACGTACCGTTCCCCAGGTTGTCGAAGTACCTTTCAAGATAAACCCTGGGAACATCTCTGATAGACCTTGTATCATAAATGCCCAGAAGTGCCCTATCCAGGGCTTTTCTGTCGATATCCACTGCCACAATCTTCGCCAGAAGGGAATCAACGCCTTCAACCATCTCTCTCAGGATGATGGCCAGAGTGTATGCTTCCTCTCCCGTGGAACAGCCCGCCGAGAGGAGGCGCAATCTCGTGTTGAGAAGCCCCTTTTTCTTTCGCTCGAGGACATCGGGGAGGCAGTGCTCAGCAAAGGCCTGAAGCTGGGGGAATTCTCTGAAGAAGTAGGTCTCGTTTACCGCAACCTCCTCAATGAGTTCCTGGAGCTCCCGTCCCTGACGGTCGAAGAACCGGAGGTAACTCAGGTACTCCTCAGGGTCCTCTATCCCCAGCTTCTCCATTCTCTTCTCCACTCTCCGCTTCAGGAAGTAGACTTTCTCGTCCCCCAGGTGGATGCCGCTTTTGGCGTAGATGAGCTTGCGTAGCTCCACAAATTCCCGAAGGCCGAATTCCATCCCTTAACTCCCTCCAGCAGGAAGTGGTGCTCCAAGGTCCCTGAGAATCTCTGCCGCAATCTCCCGCAGTTCCTGGTTCTCTTCACGCGCCGCGAATTCTCTCAGCTTCTCTATCCCCCCTGGAGTTCTGAGCTTTGCCAGCCCCTCAATGGCTCCAAGCTTGGCAAAGAAGTTCGGGTGGGAGAGATGCGCAAGGAGGAGCTTCTCCACATCCTCCCCTCCCATCTCTGCAAGGAGCACGAGAAGCTCATAGCGATTTGAGGAGGGGAGAGCAGAAACGAGAAGCTTCTTGAGGAGGGTCTTGACCCTCTGGACATCCTCATCAGAGAAGTCCTTGCGGTGTCTTGAAATCAGTCCCTTCAGGACGTCGATGAGTTCTTTACCAGCAATGTTTCCCTGTTCTTCGAAGATAGCCTCAATTTGGGGAAGAAAACTCAGGTCTCCCTTCTCCGAGAGGAAACGGAGGTAAGAAAAAAGGACAAAGCAATTGATGTCCCGTGGGTTTGCAAACTTCCGCTGAACCACCGCAATGGAGTTGCGGTTCCCGATTCGGGCAAGAGCCTCAAGGCAGGTGCACATGAGGAAGGGGTCTTCGGCCCTCTCGAGGATGTCATTGATTGCATCAGCAAAGCGGAAACCCTCCATTTTCCCAAGGTACTCTACTGCCGCAATGACGTTGTTGACATCGGGGTCCTGAAGGCCCCGGGCAATAATATCAACCGCAAGAGGATTCCTCGTCTGGAACAGAGCATCAAGGGCGAGTTTACGGACATGCTTATTCGGATGATTCACAAGCCTTGCGAGTTCCTTCAGGGGTGCCTCAAAATGAGCCGAAAGAACGGTCACGGCGGCATTCCTCACGAAGATGTCGTCTGACTCAAGGAGAGGGACAAGTCTTGGTACGAGGAAGGAAGAGGGGTAACATTTCAGGGTTTCAAGAGCAGCCTCCCGCACAATCTGAGAAGGGTCGTGCTGCAGGAGATCAACGAGAACCTCTACAAAGACCTCTCTGGGTTCCCTCTGGACCTCCTCAATGCCCTTGAGCCTTGAAAGCTCGTCATCCGAGGCAAGAAGCTGAAGGATTGATTTAACTTTCATAAACCTTACCTCTTTAAATTTAACTTAATGCTATAATGTTACTTGGAAATTTTCAAGAGGGTTCCCTTGGGGGGTACAGAAAAAAGTGGAAAAAAGAGAGTTCTCCAATCCCAATTTGGGTTCCTACGTGGGCGCCTTCTGTGAGGAAACCAGGGAATTCCTGGAAGAGGTCACCCAGAGGCTTCTTGAGCTTGAACAGGGCAAAAAGAGCGTTCTTGAAGTCATTTTCCGCTGCCTCCACACTATCAAGGGAGGGGCAGGGGTTCTCGAGCTTACACCCATCGTCCGGCTCTCCCACGCAATGGAAGAGGTTGTGGAGCAATTGAGGAAAGAGGAGATCTCTCTCTCCCCCGAAGTCGTGGAGGAACTCTTCGAAGCCACTGAGAAGCTCAAAAAAATGGTAGAGGACATCGAAGAGGGGAAAGACATTCGGGAAGACAAGGACACCGAGAAGCAGCTCCTCGCCCTTATGGAGCGAAAAACCCTTGTACTTTCTCCCTCCGGGACTCCTGAGGAGGGTGACGGGGTAACGCAAGAACTCCTCGCCATAGAACAGGAACTTCTGGTCTTTCTCCTTGACAGGGAGAAGCTCGATGCTCTCCGCCGGAGATTCTGTCTCCTCCAGGAGAAAATGCACGAACAGGGGGGCAGCGAAGCGGCCGACTATACCCTGGCCTTTGTGCGGTACCTTGAACTCGTGCAGGAAAAGGAAGGAGAAATAGATTTCGGGAGTGAGGAGTTCCTTGAGGGGTTGAGAACAAGCATCGAGAAAATCAAGGGTCTCTGGCAGGCGTTCCTGCACAAGAAAGACGACAAAGCGAAAGGCAGAGAAACCCCTCCCGAACCGGGCGAGGAGAAAAAGAGCCAGTACCTCCGCATAGAAGAACGGAAAATCGACACCCTTACCAACCTCGTGGGAGAACTCATGACTGCCAGGGGGAACTATGAGTACCTCCTTGAAAAACTCATGGACTCCTCCGTACCCTCCGGGCTCACCAAGGCCCTCCAGGAGAATTACCGTTCTCTCTCCAGGATCTGCGAGGAACTCCAGAAGGGCCTCTTCTCCCTCCAGCTCGTTCCCGTGAGATTTCTCTTCCAGCGTTTCCCGAAGGTTGTGCGGGATATTGCCCTGCAAAAGAAGAAGAAAATCCGCCTTGTGACTGCCGGCGAAAACGTGGAGGTGGATAAAAAGGTCCTCGATGCCCTGTCCGGACCGGTGCTCCACCTCGTCCGGAACGCCTGTGACCACGGTATTGAGCCCCCTGAAGAGCGCCTTGCCGCTGGAAAAAGCGAGGAGGGTATCGTGTCCCTCAAGGCCTGGCAACGGGGTTCTTTTGTCTACCTTGAGGTTTCTGACGACGGAAGAGGCCTGGATTTCGAGAAAATCCTCAGCAAGGCCCGTGCCCTTGGTCTTGTCCCCGAGGGGGCTTCTCCCAGCGAAGAGGAAATCCTGAACTTCATCTTTTCCCCGGGGTTCTCCACCGCCGACTCGGTCTCTGAAATCTCAGGCCGTGGAATCGGCATGGATGTGGTGCAAACAACGGTCCGCGAGCTGGGCGGCGATGTGGAGGTCAAAACCGCCCTCAGGAAAGGCACATGGATCACCCTGAAGGTTCCCACTCGTCTTGGGGTTCAGACCGTACTCCTTGTCGGGGTCAACGGGGAGCGATATGCCCTTCCTTTAGAGCAAGTTGTGAGTATCCTGAAGCTCTCAAGGAACGATGTCTTCCTGGCAGGAGGGTTTCCCGTTTTCTCCTTCCGGGGGAAAATCACACCCCTGTATCCCCTTGCTCACCTTCTGGGTGAGAGAGAAAGCAGCCTCCCCGAAGAGGTAAGCGTCGTGGTCGTGGCGGATGGAAGGAGAACCCTGGCCCTTTCTGTAGATCAGATTCTGGGATGCCGGAGCATTGTGACCAAGCCCCTGCCTGCAGCCCTTCAGGGAGGGATGTTCATAAGCAGTACCATTCTCGGGGACGGAAGGGTGGTCCTCGTGGTCGATCCATTCAGGGCAGGAGGCTTAAGGTAAGCAATTGTTAGCTAACTATACATAAGCTAATAGAAATACAAAACTTGTCCTTCTTTTGGGAAAAACTCTCCTCAACAAAAGCCCGGAGTTAGAGCCTTTCTTCACCTCAGGCTTCGCGAATGTTTTTTTTAAATTTAGCTTAAGAAAAGTACACTAAGAGAAAGGAGGTGCGAGAACAACACAAAAAGCCAAAAGGGGGTGGGAGAATGCACGGAATACTGCCTTTTCTCGCACGACAGGCTCTGAGAGAAGCCGAGGAAGCCTACCAGGACATTGAGAGTTTCTTAGAACACACCCCCAAGGAGGTCCTCCTTGAAAGACTTCAAAGGATAGCGAAGTTTCTTGAGGGAAAGGAACCTCTCTCCCTCCAGGAGGTTCTTTCCGTCCAGGAAGTTTTCCGCCGGCTAAAAGAGATGAGGAGAGTTGCCTCCCCGGATTCCTTCCCCCTCTCCTCCCACATCGAGAGACTCCTCCTCCTTGCACGCTCCAAGGCAAAATATGAAGAAAACCATCCACTCACGGCAACAGAAGTCGCTGCCCTCAGCAACACGACCCTGCCCAACATTGTCGCTTTAGCGAACAAAGGAGTACTCCAGGGGGAGAAAAAGGGGAAGGAATGGTACTTCCCCAAGGATACTGTAGAGGAATACCTCCGAAGAAGAAAGAAAGCGTAACTGTTACTTCGGGGAGACCTGAGGAAGAGGTCCGGGTTTCCCCGCAAAGTACCCCTGAACGAGGCGCACCCCAAGCTCAGCAAGCTCACGAGCCATCTCCGCATCTTCCACGAACTCTCCTATTGGCTCTGCACCGATTTCCCGTACAAGCTCGACCATGGCCTTTACGATAAGACGGGCTTTCTCGCCGTGTCTCATCCCTCGAACAAGGCTTCCATCAATCTTCACGTAGGCAAAATCGAAAAGCTGAAGGTAAGAGAAGGAGGAAAAACCGCTCCCAAAATCATCAAGGGTGAGGAGAATTCCCGAGGATTCCAGGGAAAGCGCTGCCTTTCTCAGGGCTTCGATATCCCGGATTGCTTCTCGCTCGGTAATCTCAAGAAGGACTTCAAAGGGAGGAATGGCGAGTTCCTCCACAGTTCGTATCACGTCCTCGACGATTTTCCCCCGCTCGAGCTCACCCATGGAGACGTTGAGGAAAAAGAGCGTCCCCGGAGGGCACTGCTCTTTTTTCACGCGGAGGGCTTTGGCAAAGACAACCCGGTCTATTTCCTCAATAAGTCTTTCTCTCTCCGCAGCACTGATAAAAGCGGAAGCAGGAACAAGCCGGCCCCCAGCTTCCACCCTGGCAAGAACCTCATACCCTACGATGGTTGCCTTCTGCATGTCCTGGATCGGCTGGAAGACCGGCACAATGCTCTCCGGGTTCTGCAGGGCTCTGCGAACAAGAACCGATCCCTCATGAATCTCTCTGATCCTGCTTGAGGTACCGGGAGCAATCACCTCAATCCGGTCTCCACCCTTCATCTTGGCCATGATGAGTCCTGAGTCTGCTGCGGCCATAAGGCCACCCCAGCTCTCTCCGTGTTCAGGGTAAAAAGCCAGGCCACAGCTTGCTGTTACCCGCAACTCTTCATCAGCAAGAAAGTCGAGTTTTCGGATTCTCTCAAGGAGCATCTCCACTCTCCTGAAGGCTGCTTCCCTGCTCAGCCGGATGAACACAAGACCAAACTCGTCTCCACTCAACCTCCCCAAAACCTCCGCCCCGGTTTCCTCAAGAAGAGAAGCAATACCGCGAAGCACCAGATCCCCCACGGGGTATCCGTAGACGTCGTTGATGTCTTTCATCCCATCGACGTTGAGGATAGCCAGGGCAAGGGGAATCCTGCCTGTCTTTGCATAATCCAAGAAGTAAAGGAAACGACGTTCAAAAGCGCGCCGGGTGTAGAGACCAGTTAAAGGATCAATCCTTGCCAGAGAATGGAGACGAAAGGCCACTCCCTCTCCATATCCTCGGGCCAAGGCCATACCTGCAAGGAGGAGCTGCTCAAAGACTTTTTCCTCTGCTTCAGGTAACGCAGGAAGGGAAAGCTCTTCCTTCATCCACTGCCTGAAAAGCGCAAAGACTTCTTCACAGACCTTTTGAAGGGCATACCCTTCAAGGGCAAGCCTCTGTCCAACCGAGGCAAAACGAAACAGCTGCCTTTCTACCCTCCCCTCAGAAGGCGTTGCACCGGAGAAGATCCTGACCCACTCCCTGAAAGTGGCCTTGAGAAAATCTTCCCACGAAACCAACTTCAGTTACCCCCGCGGGTTTCCGGGTACAGTACAACGCAGTTTTTTCCCCTCCTTTTTGCTGCGTACATGGCAAGATCAGCCAGCCTCACCAGTTCCTCTGCTGACTGAACACCTTCCTCGGGGAAGATTACGACCCCCATGCTTAAGGTTACAGACCTCCCATCAGGAAGCCTCAGTTTTTCCGCCACCGCCTTCTGGAGGCGCTCCAGAGGTATTTTAACCCTCTCGTAATCCGTCTTGGGAAGGACAAGGACGAACTCTTCCCCACCCCAGCGGGCCACAAAATCTCCCTCCCGGAGACTCTCCCGCATGATCTGAGCCAGGGTCACAAGGACCCGGTCCCCCTCGTCATGACCATAGATGTCGTTAACAGCTTTAAAATCGTCAATGTCCACCATCACCACACCCACTGTGAACTTCTTCTCCCCTGCCTCAAGGAGGAGGCGTGAAAGCTCCTGGCGAAGGTAGAGCCTGTTGGCAAGATGCGTGAGCTGGTCCCTCCTGAGGTCTTCACGAAGAGAAAGGACAAAGACGTCCATGGCAACCATGGCCTGGGTGAGGAACTCGTTTGCCCTCTTTATGTAGAGCCACTCCACCTTTTCGTTGTCGAAGCGGATGTTGAGAGCGTTCTGGAGGGCGCGGTTGTGGACCTCAAGAATTGTCCCCGCTTCAGCAATACCCTCATCCATGAGAGCAGTGAGGCGGTCATAGGCTTCCTGGAGCGTCCTTTCTCCTGAATCAGCAAAGAGAAACCTCTCCAGATACTTCTGGTACTCCTGAGCGAATATCCTGAGACTCTCGGTTTCTTTGCTCTCTTCAAACATCCCCTGGTCCCTCCACAACAAGCACACAGACGTCATCTTCTCTCCGGGAGAAATGCTCACCAATCTTCCGGGCCACCCGCTCCGGGCTTAACCCTATGGTCCAGGGGAAGAAATGCGGGTGAAACCGCCGTTCTACACCATCGGTACACACGATGAGACGGCTCCCGGGAAGAAGGGATTCCTCCCAGAGCTTTGGAGGCAATTCCAACCTCCCCACCACACCCGGTCTTGCAGGCAGAAACTTGAACCCATCCCCACGGTTCAACCAAGCTCTCACATTCCCCACCAGAAAGTACCGCATGTACTTCCTTTCCAAGAGGCCAAGGAAAAGCGCACAGCCACGGGTCATTTGCAAGAGCTCGCGGAGACGTTCATACGAAGCCAGAAGGTCTTCCGACGTGTCCTCGCCAAAGAAGGACCGAATCTTCTGGGCCACCTCAAAGGCCCGTTCCCCATGCCCCAGAACATCAGCCACAAGCACTCTGAGCCTTTCACCCTCTTCTCGCCAGAGGCAGACATCCCCTCCCACGTCTTCGCGAACATGGGGCCTCACAAAGGTACCAATGCTCCATACAGGGGGAGAAAAGGGGATTCGTGCGGTGACGGTGAAACTCTGTGTTTCCTTCCTCTCCTCGAAGGTCACCTCACGGGCATTCTTTCTCACAATTTCGAGGCCAAGACCGAGACCCGCCTGGGCTTCCTTTCTGCCCTGACTCCAGGCAACAACTTCTAGGAATCCAGGTTTCTGAAAGACTTCAATGCTGCCCTGCTCGGCGTACTTCCCGATATTGGTCACCAGTTCCCGAACCACGGCAACAGCCCTGGAAAGAACTCTCGAATCCTTGAGATGCTTTCTGAGGTAGTGCTCAGCGATGAGCCCATCAAGAGGCGAAAAGACCTTCAGGGAGAGAATGCACTCAGAAACGTCTCTGTCGTTTCTCAACTCGAACAATTGTCCCTTTCCCCTTTTCTGATTCAATCTCAAAATCGTCCATTAACTTCTTGACCCCGGAAAGCCCTAGTCCGAAACTGCGGGGAGTCGTAGAGTACCCACCCCGTAGCACGGCACTGAGATTCCCTATTCCCGGTCCTTCATCATAGGCGACGATTTCAAGGATTTTTTCTCCTTCGTCCCGCAAGCGGGCGAGAATAAGACCCGAACCAGCGTAGCGGAAAATGTTCCGCGAAAGTTCTGAGACAACAGTGGCAATTTTCGTAACGTCCACCAGAGAAAACCCTGCCTCACTGGCAAGGTTTTTCACCATCTGGCGGGCCAGGACGATATCCTCTTCCCTGGTGATCTTGATAACCAGCTGGTACTCATCAAAGGAGATCCTTCTCATCGGAAGGCGTACCACCAGAAGCAAGGATTTCCAAGGCGTGTTCGAGATCAAGAGCGGTCAGAACATGCTCAAAACGAATGCCCATCTGAGCAAGGGTTAAAGCAACAGCAGGGCGAATACCGACAAGAACCACCTTGCAAACCAGAAGCCTTGCCATCTGAGCCGTCTCGTGGATAATGTACGAGGTATAGCTATCGATAACCTCGATAAGACTCAGGTCCAAAAGCAAAGCCCGTACCTTCTGGGTTGCAATTTCCTCAAGAAGCTGCTGTTGCAGGGCCTCAATAGAGGCATCGTCAAGCTCAACATGAACAGGCACAAAGAGGCAGTCACCAATCTGAACGGTTGCGAGAACCTTTCTTTTTATTGACTCTCAAGAGGTTTCCAAATTTTCCGTAGCCCTTCGCCTTTCCTCTTTTCGGCGTCGAAGGAGGGAAATACTGTAAAGCAGGGCCTCCTGGAGGTCTCTCTGAATGGTGACCTCAAAACCAACACCGAGCTTCACCAAGGTCTGCGCGATCTCTGGTTTTATCCCCGTGAGCACGACTTCTGCTCCCAAGAGCCGCACTGCATTGAAAGCTTCAACGAGATGTGCTCCCACAGCAGTGTCAATAAACGGCAAACCACTCACGTCAACAATGGCAATCCGGGACTTTCTGTCAGCAATGGCATTGAGGAGAACCTCGGTCATCCTCTGGGCCCTCTCTGAATCGAGTGTTCCTATAAGGGGTAGAAGAACAACGCCCTCCCAAATGTCGATGACAGGTACAGCCAGCTGGGAAAGGATCTCGCGCAGGTCACGGATAAGGCGGTTCTTTTCCTCGAAGATGCGGGAGAGGACAGCTATAGCCTCCTCAAGGACAGGAATGAGGGGGAAGTTCTGCACCCTGTTACGGATTTTCTGAACCCCCGCAAGGAAATCCAGTGGGGCTGTGGAAGAAAAGAGGTTCCCCAAAGGGACTGCAAGGAATTCCTGAAGTTTCTCCCTATCCTCGGAATGTTCGGCCAGAGCAATAAGAAAGTCCCTCCACTCTTCTCTCTCTGACGGGGGAAACTCTTCAAGAAGGGCGTCAAGAGCACTGAGAATACTCTCCCGGAGTTCCACGTACAGACCTCCCTCCCGCTTGAATTCAATGGGCCATAAAGGAAAGGTTAGCTACATTACACTGTAGTATTACACAGTACCCTTTGCATGACACGCAACAACCGGCGACATTCTGGCCCATCCTCCACCTTTGGCAAAAGAAGAGACAAGAGTTTCTGGCAACTCGGCCTCAGCAATCAAAAGGCGTAGACCCCCACCTATGCAGTCTAAGGACCTGCCCTTTTGTTGCAGACTGGGAAAAGGGGTTCCGGTGGGGTCTTCTCTTCTCCCCACAGGCTCCGAAGAGGAGCAGGAAGAAGTATGCAGAGGCGGGGTGAGGAAGAGACACCTGTCCCGCGAAGGGCTGGAGAAAACAGCGTCAAGCTGGAAACAGGCAAGGCCTCAGGGGCTTGAAGCTTCTCAAGAAAGCTGGTATATTTGTGGGCAGTTCACCAAGAGAAAGCGGGGATTGGACATGGCAAAGTGCGAGATCTGCGGGAAAAAGAGCTCTTTCGGGAATCAAATCAGTCACTCCCATCGGGTGAGTCGCAGGCTCTGGCGACCGAACGTGCAACGGGTACGAGCCATAGTGGAAGGAAGGGTTCAGCGCCTCTACGTGTGCACTTCGTGCCTTAAAGCAGGAAAAGTACAGAAAGCAGCCCGATAGGGGAGTCTCTATCGGGCTTTTCCTTCAGTAAGCCCGTATTCTCTCCGAGAGACGACGCACCGTTCCCCGAATGTCTTGTGCTGAAAAAACGAGAGACCCCGCCACGATAATGGAAGCACCGCAGGAGGCAAGGAACTCGATGTTCTCCTCCTTTACTCCTCCATCGATTGCAATCTCTACTCTGAGCCCTTTTTCCTGAATTCTTCGTCGAAGGGCGCGAATCTTCTCCTCCATCCCGGAAATGAACTTCTGGCCTCCAAATCCCGGGTTCACCGTGAGGAGAAGAACAAGGGAGAGCTTTCCAAGGACATGGTCAAGGATTGTGAGGGGTGTTCCGGGACAGAGGGCAAGACCGCTCTTTTTCCCCACCCTGGCAATGTCCTGGAGTACGGCGTCGAAATCCTGAACTGCCTCGGCATGGAAACTGATGAGGTCAGCCCCGGCCTGGGCAAAATCCCGAACAAAGGCCCGGGGATTGTCCATCATAAGGTGAACGTCGATGAAAGCTTCGGGAAGCACCTTCCGGACAGCCTCAACGATAAGAGGACCAAAGGTGAGGTTGGGAACGAAATGTCCGTCCATCACGTCGACGTGGATGATCTCTGCTCCCCCCTCCCAGGCTTCAAGGAGCTGTTCTCGAAGCCGGGAAAAGTCACAGGACAGAATCGATGGAGCAAGCCTCGCCATAATCCTCTCCCCCGTTAGTCAATCTTCTTCTCCCAGTAGTAGTATCCGTTCAGGAAAATGGTGACCTTTCCTCGCCCCTTGGTGAGCGCAGAAACCTCCACAAGGTCTTCGCCTCTGTGTTCCCGCTCGTACACTACCCGTTCTCCCAGCTCGTCCTGCACCACCACCTGGACGGTGATGGGATTCTGGGAAGAGGGCAGGACAAAACGGAGGCTGAGGGTTTTTCTCCCATCGGTCTCCGCTTGCGGACGTTCCTGGGCCCTGGTGACCTGAAGGCGAAGGCTCTCCCCCCGGGGAACAAGCTCCCCCGCTTGTGGGTTCTGCCCCACCACGATTCCTCCAGGACGTCCCTCCGAGGAGACCTCCTTAACGCTCCCCACCACAAGGCCATTCCGGGCAAGGACCTCCTGAGCTTCCTCAAGCCGGAGTCCAACGACATCGGGGACCTCGACTTCCCCAGTCCCTCCTCCCTTTCCCGCAGAGATAAGAAGGTGCACAAGGCTTCCCGGAGCCACTTCCGTTTGAGGAGCAGGATTCTGGGAAATGACGTATCCCCGGGGAAGCGTGTCATGGCTCACCTCCACAACCCTCCCCACCCGCAGGCCGCTCCCCTCAAGGATGCTCTGCGCCTCTTCAAGACTCTTCCCCCGAACGTCAGGGAGAGATACCTGACCTTTTTGAGGAGTCACCGGCACGCCTTCTGAGAGCGTTCCGCCGTTCACCACCACCTGGAGGCGGGTGTTCCTCTTGGCCCGGGCCCCAGGAGGCGGATTCTGATCAAGGACGGCAAGAGGAGGAGCACCGGGGTCAGAGGTAACCCTCTCCACTTCAAGGCGCAGGCCAAGGCGGGTTGCCTTATTGATGGCTTCAAGAAGCGTCATGTTTCGCACATCGGGAACAGGAACGCTTCCGCTGCCGACATATCCCTCAAAAAGCACAAAACCCACAAAAAAGCTCACAAAAAGGCCAAGGCCAAAAAGCAGTGCTGCCCCAAACACCCTTCCCAGGAACTCAAGAAGTCGTGACTTTTTCTGGTCCTCCCTGCGCTCCTGCCTCACGCCTTCTTCCTCCAGATAGCCACGAAAAACCCGTCACAGAAAAGATCATGGGGCCAGAGGAAAACAAAACCATCTCTGACCCTTCCCGGAACCTCCCCCTCAGGCTCCACCCGCACCAGTGCAGGCCCCTTCTCCTGCTCAAAAGCTTCTGCAACCCCAACGGTTTCCTCCCAGGTTAAAGTGCACACAGAGTATACCATGAGCCCCTGGGGTCTGACCACCTGAAAGGCTTCGCGGAGAAGCTCAAGCTGCAGCGAGGCACACTGCCTGACGCTCTCCGGTGTGGCTTTTAAAAGGGCTTCCGGATTGCGGCGAACAGTCCCCAGGTTCGAGCAGGGCGCATCAAGGAGAAGACGGTCCGCCACGAACCAGAACCTTTCGGGAATCCGGAGACAATTGAGAACCTCAGGCTGGACGATTAAAACGCCACTTCGCCGCATAAGCCCTTTCAGAACTTCAATCCGCCGCTTTTTCTTATCCCAGGCAAAGAGCTTTCCTTCATTCCCCATAAGCTGAGCCAGAAGGAGAGTCTTCCCTCCCACCCCACAACAGGCGTCGACCACAACCTCGCCGCTTTTTGGTGCTACGAGGTGCCCGACAACCTGGGAACCGAGATCCTGGGGATAGAAAAGACCCTGGGCGTACTCCGGAGTACGCACGAGTGCAGAATAACTGGAAACCACTTCCAGTGCCCCACTGATGCGGCTTCTCCTGCTGGGAATACCTCGCTGAGCAAGGAGCTTTTGGAGTTCCTCCTCTCCTATTCGCAGCGTGTTGACCCGAATGTAAAGGGGCGGTGGAAGAGCAAGAGACCTCAGGAGAACGTGTAATTCCTCCTCAGGCAAAACCCTCCTCCACTCTGCTTCAAGCCAGGCAGGGAGGTCAATACCCCACTTTTCAGCCTGAGCACGATGGGCCGCAAGATCCCGTTCCACATTCCGCAGAACTGCATTGACGAGGGGGACAAAGGCGACCTGGCCAAAGGACCGCACCACTTCGACCCATTCGTGAACAACAGCGAAGGGAGGAACACGGGTGTGGAAAAGAAGCTGGAACATCCCTAACCGAAGGGCATTCTGAATCACAGGGGGAAGTCGTTCCCATTTTGGAAGGTACGTCCTGGCCAGGGTATCGAGCTTTTCCCGAAACTTCACCACTCCCCGCACAAGGCTCACCAGCAAATCTCGCTCGTGGGGGGAATACCTCAAAGAGCAGGCCGTGTAGGCCTGATCCAGGAAAGCAATCCGTCCCTCGTAGAGACGGATGAGAATGGACAGCGCGTCACGACGGTACCTGTCGACCAACCCTTACTCCCTGCTCTCCCGGAGAAGCAAGAGCCTCACAAGCTGTAAGGCAGCCATGGCAGTTGCAGCAACATAGGTCAGAGCTGCAGCGCTGAGCATCTGTCGTACCAGGGGTTTCTCCTCGGGGGCAATGAAGCCCAGGCGATCCAGAACTCCATAGGCCCTCCGGCTGGCGTCGAACTCCACGGGAAGGGTCACAAGCTGGAAAAGTACCGCAAGGCTGAAGAAAAGAATACCAAGATCCATCAGAGGCCGAAGGGCAAAGAGAAAGCCGAGGAAAAAGAGAGGAAGCGCGAGTTGGGACCCAAACCCGGCAACGGGGACAAGGACACTCCGAAGGGCAAAGGCAGAATACCCTTCACGCTTCTGCAGGACATGCCCCACTTCGTGGGCAACGATGGCAAGGTCAGCCACCGAGGTTCCCCGGGCAACAGACCGGGAAAGTCGCAGGGCCTCCCGGGAGGGATCGTAGTGGTCCGTCAAAGCCCCAGGGATTTCCTCAATCTTCACCCGAAGCCCAAGATGCTGCACGAGTTCCTCCGCAACCTGAAGACCGGAAAGACCCACCCGGGCTCTCTTCCGGGAAAGGAGAGCATAGGTCTGCGTCACCTTGGTGTGAGCATACAGGGCAAGAAGAAGCGCTGGAATGAGTATCAAAAAGGTCGGGTCAAGGAAGAACACTTCACCTCACCTCCTCACCCATTCTCTGACCCACGGACAAGCGATACCCGCACACGAATTCCCCTGAAGACATGGCCCGCCCTCCCTCGGGCTGGAGCCTGCGAATGACCACTAAACCTTCTCCAGCGCACACCACAATGCCTTCCTTTTCTATACGATAAATAGTTCCAGGAGGACAAGGAGTTCCATTGTTCTCTTCCCAAAAGGCCTCAAGAATTTTCAGGCGTTTCCCGGCAAAAAAAGTATACGCCCCGGGAGAGGGGAAGAAGGCCCGAACCTGACGGACGATATACCATGCGGGACTTTCCCAGTTAATACGGGCTTTCTCCTTTTCCACCACCGGAGCATACGACGGCTCTCCTTCCTGGGGACAAGGCGTAATGCGTCCCTCCTTCCAGGCCGGGAGGACTTCCCGAAGGAGCTTCCCGCCCAGAGTTCCGAGCTTCTCAGTCAAGGAAGCATAGGTGTCCTCAGGCAGGACAGGGAGTGACTTCTGAGCAAGGATGGGTCCCGTATCAACACCCTCGTCCATAAGCATGATGGTCACCCCTGTTACCTCTTCACCATTGAGGAGCGCCCAGCGGATGGGGTCCGGACCCCGGTATTGAGGGAGGAGCGAAGCGTGGACATTGATGCACCCAAGAGGTGGCAGGGAAAGGAGGTCTTTCTTCAGAATCTGCCCATACGCAGCAACCACGATAACGTCACATCGCAATGACCGCAAAAACTCCACAAAGTCGGGACGGTTAACCCGCTCAGGTTGCCATACTGGAAGTCCCAGGCGTTTCGCTTCGCAGCACACCGGAGGGGACACAGGGCGCAATCCACGCCCGGCCCTCCGGTCCGGGCGGGTGACAACCCCAAGGATTTCCAACTCTCCATCTCCAACGAGTTCCGTCAGCACCCTGACCGCAAAAGAAGACGTTCCCATGAAGACAACTCTCAACTTCAGGAGGCTCCCTCCCGGGCAATCCTTTTCAGTTTGCTGCTCAAAAGCAATCTCTTTGCCGGATGCAAACGATCTACAAAAAGAACACCATCGAGGTGGTCAATCTCGTGCTGGAAGATACGGGCAAGAAGACCACCGGCCTCGATTTCCACATCCTTTCCCCCAAGGTCAATCCCCCGCACCAGGACACGGGAAGCCCGCTCAACCTTTCCGTAGACCTCAGGAATGCTCAGACACCCTTCCTCGCCGACTTCCCGCTCCGCACTCATTGCGACAATTTCAGGATTGAGAACCACAAGGTCCTGTCTGGTTTCCGGGTGGAGGACAACGATGATGCGCAGAAGCGCCCCAACCTGGTTCCCGGCAAGGCCTATACCCGAAAACGCATGCATGGTTTCCCGCATGTCCTGTGCCAGAGCCACAATGTTCCCATCTATGCTGGTTACAGGCTGTGCTTTTTTACGAAGCAGAGGGCTTCCATACCTCTCAAGAACCCGAAGCGCCACTGGCCATTCCTCCTCAGGACAGAACAAACTCAAAAGACCACTGCATCCCCGACAAAGGGAAAATCTCCACACACACGTCAAAGGCTTCTGCAACGTCTTCCTCGGGATATCGAGCGACGAGTTCTGCGCTTTTTGCCCGTTCCCGCCGAGGCCGCACACTCGGGAAAGGCCCGAGGACCTGAATCCCCCGTGCTTCAAAGAGCTCCTTTGCATGGGAAAGAACCCGAAAGACGGCTTCCTTATTCCGGGAACGAACAACGAACCGAACAAGCCGCACGAAAGGAGGATACCGAAGAGACCTCCTTTTTTCAAGAGCATCAGCATAGAAAAGGGACCAGGGTTTCAGGAACTCTGGAAACCGTCTCAAGCTTTCCCGGCTCCCCTGAACAAGAACCTGGGCGTCCGGGGGGAGGAGACGCAATACCTTTTGCAGGCGGATGTACAGCTGTTCCCAGGCACCGATTTCCGGCAGAGATAGCCACTCATCGAGAGAATGCACCACGAAAAGGGAAACCCGGGGGAGAAGGTCTTCCCTCAAAAGAGCACTGGTGCCCACAAGAATTGAAGGGGCTGCAACCTTCCCCATCCATCCTTCCTCTTCGATTTCGGGGTCTACTCGCTCAGAAGGTACACCAGGAAAGGTTCGCTGTACCTCCTCAAAAACCCTCTCCACTCCCTGCCCCCACTCTCCCCACTGGATTCCCCCACACGACGGGCAGGTACTCTCAGGAATCAGGCGGAAGTGACAGAGGGGGCAGACAAGCAGCGCAAGATCCTTGTGATACCGCAGAGCAATACCACAGGAAGGGCAGGTATAGTAGAAACCACATTCCCGGCAACCCAGGGCCGTGGCGTACCCGGTTTTCTGCACCCATATGAGCACAATCCCCTTCCTTTCCACCACCGAGACAATAGCCCGTCGAACAGGCGGGAAAAGGGCGAAATTCCTCCACAGGCCTCTGGCGACAACTCCCTGAACGTTCCTTGTACCAGAAGACGGGATAACCCCTCCGGGTTTCACCTTTCCCTCCCTCCACCGGAAGTACACCCGCAGAGAAGGAAGAGCACACACGATGTGCAGGCATTCCCCAAAGTGATGTGCCCGCTCTTCCATAACCTCTCCAATATCGTAATGGGGTGCTCGATCGGCAACGTATCCCTTCTCCTCAGGATCAAAGAGCACAGAAAGGCCAAGACCCTGGCAGGGAAACACGAAGGCCGAAAGCCGAGTTCCCACCACAGCGTCGAAATCACCCTCGAGAATTCGCCAGAAAGCAACGACTCTCTCCTTGGGACGCAGACGACTGTCATAGCGGATGAGCGACATGGAGGGGAAGTGCTCTCTAAGGAAAGCGCAAAAAGCATCCACCTTTTGCAAATCGGGGAGAAGGAGAAGGGCCTTTTTCCCCTCTTCCCAGGCTTTCACTAAGATATCCCGAAGGAAGGCCTTCCGTTCCTCAAGACGAGGGATTTCCCAGAAAAAGCACTCCCCAGGGGTACGAGGAGAGTCTCCAATTTTCAGAAATTCTCTTTCCAGACGGAGAATGCCATCCTTGAGGAATCGCTCGAGGTCCTTGGTGGAGACACGGAATCGCTCGAGGAAAAGGAAGAGATTCATCCCCCGAGGTGGCAATACACCAAACCTTTTGCAGCACTCCTGGACGTTCTCCCCCGCAAAAACTCGAAATCCCAGGTACTTCCTGGCGGATTTCCCAAGAGGAGGAAAGAACGATGCCAGTACTTCCCCCAAGGGAGAGAGGTACAGGAGAGAAAGCCTTCGGGAAAACCCAAGAAGGGTAGAGGGAAAGGGAGGAAAAGGAAGCACCTCGCGAATTTCCTTGAGGCCCGGGAGTTCCTCGCCCCCCTCCTCCACCACCCATCCGGTCAGGATCTGACCGTGGAAATCCACTTCCACGGTGCTTCCAGGAAAGACCTTGTCCTGGAGATCCAGGGGAACAGCATAGGAGAAGGTCCGAAAAAGAGGTAGAGGAAGAGCGACTTGGACAATACGCCTCATGAGAGGAAGTGGGATACCAAGTGCTCAACAATCTTCTCCGCAACATCTACCTTCTCAAGAAGCGGAAACGCTACCTCATTCCCCTTCCGATCAACAATCCACACCCTGTTCGTTGAGGTAGCAAACCCGCTCTTCTGACCAACGAGGTTGGCAACAATCATGTCCAGGTTTTTCGCCACAAGTTTCCGCCTTGCTTCTTCAAGGACGTGGTCTGTCTCAGCACAAAACCCCACAAGAACCTTGTTCCCCTTCTCCTTCCCAACTTCTCCAAGAATATCGGGATTCGGAACAAGGGGAAGCACCAGGGGTTCATGACCTCGCTTGATTTTCGTAGGAGCGAAAGAGGCGGGGCGGAAATCGGAAACTGCGGCGCTCATCATAAGCACATCGCACCAGTCAAAAGACGCCAAAACTGCTTCCCGCAGCTCCAGCGCACTTTCCACCCTGGTGAGTTCTATTCCCGAGGGGGGACGAACGGAAAGTGCCCCGGAGATAAGCCTGACCTCTGCTCCCCATGCTCGACACGTGCTGGCCAGAGCACATCCCATAAGCCCGGTTGAGGGGTTAGAGAGAAAACGTACTGGGTCAATCCACTCCCGGGTGGCCCCTGCGGTGACCAGGACCCTCTTTCCCGCAAGAGACCGGGGAACATGGAGGGCACAGAAAACCTCTTCAACGAGCTCCTCAACTTCCGGTAACCGCCCTTCCCCTTCCTCCCCACAGGCCAGCCTTCCCGAAGCGGGAGGGACAATCCGTACACCCCGCTCCTGCAGAATCCTCAGGTTCTCCTGAACCACCGGGTTTCTCCACATACTGACATTCATTGCCGGCGCCAGAAGGACCTTTCTCGGTTCCACAAGGAGCAGCGTACTCAGGAGGTCATCAGCGATCCCGTGGGCCATCTTTCCAATGATATTGGCTGTTGCAGGGGCCACAAGAATCAGGTCATGGTTTCGAGGAAGGACAATATGCGCAAGGGATGCTCCTTCCTCAAAAGAATCCACGTATACCCTCTGGCCCGTTACTGCCTCAAAGGGCGCCTTGCCGACTATCTGGAGAGCATGCCGCGTCATACAGACGGTAACCAGAGCTCCTTTCTCTGCCAGATATCTTGCAAGACTCACAACCTTATAGGCCGCAATGCCCCCGGTGACCCCAAGAAGGATTCTCTTCCCCTGGAAGAAGGAGGAGGGATGGTAGGCGATCATTCTTCGGCAAACTCGAATTGAATTTTGTCCTCAAGGAATTCCTGGAGAGCAATAAAAAGCGGCTTATGAGGTTCTTTGAGCTCCACAAGGGGATGGGCACCCTCGTTCAGCTGTCGGATACGTCGTGCCACAACCAGCGAGAGAATATAAGCATTCCCTGCCTTCTTCACCAGGTCATCGATGGAGAACATCACAGCCCCTCACCTCTCTCGAATCCGGCAACGCTCGGCAATGATGATGGCGCAGAGTCGCTGTACAGCCTCCTCAAAGTCATCATTCACCACGAGGTAATTGTAATCCTTTATGTGCGCCATCTCAAGATTGGCATTGGTCATCCGGAGAAGGATTTCGTCCTCAGGATCTGTATTCCGCTTACGGAGCCGTTCCTCGAGCGCCCGAAGTGACGGGGGAGCGATGAAGATGAAAATCCCTTCCGGGCAACTCTTCTTTACCTGGAGCGCTCCTTGAACATCGATTTCCAGGATAACGTCAAACCCTTCCCGCCACCACTCCTCAATAGGACGGCGAGGAGTTCCGTAGTAGTTCCCGTGGACTTTCGCCCACTCAATGAACTCCCCCCGCTCTTTCATCTCTTCGAAGGCTTCAGGAGTCACAAAGTAATAGTCAACCCCCTCCACTTCTCCCGGACGGGGAGGGCGCGTGGTGCATGAGACAGAGTATTTCAGGCCACTGCAGCGGTTCATGACCTCCTTTCGAAGGGTGCTCTTCCCCACTCCTGAAGGCCCAGAGATAACAAAGAGGAGACCCGCCATCGCACCTACTCCACGTTGTGGACTTGTTCCCACATGCGCTCAAGAATTGCCTTGACATCCACCACAAGAGAGGAAATCTCCGCACAGGGAGACTTCGAGCCTATGGTGTTGATCTCACGATGCATTTCCTGAAGAAGGAACTCGAGTTCCCTCCCCAGAGGCCTGTCCTGGTGAAGGAGGCTTTTTGCCCTCTCCATATGGGCTTTTAGCCGAACAATTTCTTCATGGATATCGCTTCTTGTGACGTAGAAAAGAACCTCCTGGAGCAGGAGCTGCTGGTCCACTTTCTCCTGGGGAACGACCTCCTGAACCCGTCTGAGGAGCTTCTCATAGTAGTAATCCCGAACCGCGTTCGACTTATCCTCAATGGCAAGGACCTTTTCCTCTGCTTCGGCAAGCCGTCGCTCAAGATCTTCGCGGAGTCTCTCACCCTCCTGCTTTCGGTGTGCCAGAAAGGCCTGCAGAGCCTTTTCAAGAGTGGGGAGAAAGCGATCCCACTCCTCAACCCAAACTCCCGTGTCCTGCTTAAGCTCCACAAGGTCCCCAAGCTCGAGAAACCATTCCACCTTGGGCTCAAAAGGTAGGGCCAGGGTCTCCGAGAGCTTTCGAAGTGCCGCAAGGTAAGCCTGCGCCAGAGGAATGTTAACCTCGACCATCGAAGCCTCATCACGGGGCTCAAAATCAACCCGGAGCTCGACTTTCCCCCGGGACACATGCTGCCGAACAAGGGTGCTGATTTTTTCTTCCCAGAGCACGAGCTCTCTGGGGAGCCGCAAGGCCACTTCGAGAAACCGGTGGTTCACGCTCTTCACGTACACCCGGTAGGCGCCTAGAGCGCCCTCTCCTTCAGCATATCCGAACCCCGTCATGCTGCGCATTGGAGAAACTCCTTTACAAAAAGACAACTTGCCACTATATTATGGGAAACCACAATGCTCTGTCAATGAGAAACCATGAGGACCTTAGAAGGTCTTGCCCTGCGGAGACTCGTCCAAGAAGTCAAAGCTACTGCGAGTGGAGGGAAAATCCAGAGGGTAACCTTTCCCAGTGACTGGGAAATCAGTATTGACCTTGCCACATCCTGGGGACCGCGAGGGCTCCTCGTGAGTGCCCATCCAGAGCTCAGCGTTTTCGCCCTTTGCCCTTCCTTCGAAAAAGGGGAACCCCCAAAGACTGCCTGGCAGAAACTCCTCCACAAGTACCTCGTGGGAGGGAAAATCCTCTCCTTTGCCCAAGTTGGGTGGGACCGGGTGGTGGAGGTACTCATCTACAACCCCACCCTGTGGGAGAAGGAAACCGAATTCGTCCTTTTTCTTGAGCTCACCGGTCGGAATGTTAACCTGATTCTTGCCCGGAACGATCCGGAAAGGACGATTCTCGGAGCCCTTCGGCAGGTGACACCTGAAGAAAACCGCTGGCGGAGTATTCTCCCTGGAATTCCCTATACCCCTCCTCCAAGACAGAACAAACTCGACCCCCTCGAGTTTGCCAGAAATCCTTCCCTTCCCAGAGTGAATGACATCGCTCACTGGTGCCTGCGCAACCTCGACGGCTTTGGCCCCTTTCTCTCCAGTGCGGTGGCCGAGCTCTCCGAACGCTTAGAAGGCGGATTTCAGGAGGCCTTGAGGCAAGTCCTCAAACCCCTTGAGGAAGAAACGGGGACTTTTCTGGTTTTCCTCTCCGAAGAGGGGCAGCCCCTGGGTGTCTTCTGGGAAAATACCTCTCTCCTCTCTTCCCCCCACGTGTACTCCTTCTCCTCTCTCAACGAGGCCACCGCCTTTCTGCTTTTCACCTTCCGGGAGTATATTCTCGAGGAGACAGCAAGAAGACAGCAGAAAAAAAACCTCCGGGAAGACCTGGAATTCATCACCAGGGAAATCCAGAAAATTGACGCTCTCCTTCCCAGAGAAGAGGATATTGAACTCCTCCGCCTCAAAGGCGAACTCCTCAAAATCCTGCCACATCTTGAGGTCCTTGAGAGAACCAGCGAGGGCATACGAGTCCGAAATCCCCTTACCTCCTCTCCAGTCGAGGTTTTCATTGCCCTTTCTCCTGCCCTCTCCCCTGGGGAGAACATGCAGGAGTACTTTAAAAAATATCGAAAAATGAGAGAGCGGCTCGCAAGACTTCAAAAGAAACGGAAAGAGCTTGAGGCAAGGAAAGAGAGGATACTCGCCCTCCTTGAAAACCCTCAGGCTCTCGAGAGTACTGCGCAACCAAAGGAAGACCGGAAAGTTGCCACTGGTATCATCCGTTTCCGCACACCCTCGGGAAACGAAATATGGGTGGGGAAAAACGCATGGGCAAACCGCCTCCTCGTGCGCATGGCATCGCGGAACGATTACTGGTTCCATGTCCGGGACCTGCCGGGAGCCCATGTCATCCTCAAAGCTTTCCATCCCGAGACACTCCACGAGGACATCCTCAGAGCAGCCCAGGTAGCTGCGCACTTCTCGGCAGGGAAATTCGAGGGAAAGGTTGAAGTGGCCTGTACCCAGGTAAAGTACCTCCGGGCCCTTCCAGAAAAGGCCGGGGGGAAAATCCTCTATGAGCGAGAAGAAACCTTCCTTGTCGCCCCTTCCTGTCCCCAGGAGCTCACAAGAGTCTAAGCAATTGGAAATAGGAGCTCAAAAACCCCCTCATATCCTCGGGAAGAGCAGCAGCAAACACCATCCGCTTGCCTGAGACAGGATGCCGGAAAGCAAGGGTAAAGGCGTGAAGTGCGGGACGAGTGAAAAACTCTCCTGAGCGCTGACTCCCATACAGCACGTCTCCAGCAATAGGAGTACCCAGGGCGCTGAGATGTACCCGGATTTGATGCGTCCTACCGGTTCTGGGCTGCACAAGAAGGAGGGAAAAGCCTTCTCCTGAGACCAGGGGGATAATACGAGTTATGGCACTCTTTCCCCCGCTCTGCACCGCCATTCGCAGCGGGTTTCGTGTGTCCCGCCCGATGGGGAGGTGAATGGTGCATCCCTCTCTAAACTCCCCTTCTACAACGGCGAGATACGTTTTTTCGACTTCCCGGTTTTTAAAGGCCCGCACAAGCTCCACATAGGCCAGATCCGATTTTGCCACCACCATAACTCCTGAGGTATCCTTGTCCAGACGATGCACGATACCCGGGCGCAGCGGAGCACCATACCGAGCAAGAGGTACGCGAAGATACACCAGAGCGTTCACCAGGGTTCCTCGCTGGAAAGGAGAGACCGGATGCACAGTTACTCCGGGTCTTTTATTGAGCACAAGGATATGGTCGTCCTCGTAAAGGAAGTCAAGAGGGAGCTCCTCGGGAAGGACGAGAAGTTCACCCCCCTGGGGCCAGGTGATTTCCAGAAGGTCCCCGGGGCGCACCAGGGCACTGGGCTTTCTCAGAGGGGTTCTGTTACAGGAAACGTACCCTTCTTTCACCATGCGGGCGAGAAAGGCCCGGGAGAGGTGGGGAAAGTGCTCTCGAAGCCACACATCAACTCGTTTAAAGCCCTCATAAACCAGGATCTTTTCTTTCCTCACGATGGAGAAAACTCCAGACAATCCCTATAACGCCAGCAACAATAAAGATGTCAGCCACGTTGAACGTCGCCCAGAAAGATGGTTCGATGAAATCCACAACATACCCGCGCCACAGACGATCAATGAGGTTTCCCCAAGCCCCTGCGAGGTACAGAGACCCCCCAAGGAAGAACGGCAATGAACGAGAATGTCTTCTGGAAAAAAGGGCAAGGAGCAGGAAAACCGTAACGCCCACCGTCACCACAACGTGCTGGGGACGGTCCAAGAACTGCAGCCCAAAAGCACTGGCAAAATTTTTTCGAAGACGCAACTCAAGGACCCGGGAAATGACCGGAACGCTCACCCCTTGAAGACGCTCTTCAGCCCACCACTTCGTTATCTGATCGCAGAACACGCCCAAGAACCAGAGAAGAAAGAACGCTATCTTTCCCACTGCCCTACTTGCTCATCCTTCCTTCATCGTGCAAATCCTTTAGGGAGAAACGGACCACTTCAGGTGCCTCGTCTTTTTCCTGAGGCTCTTCCCTCTTCTCCTCTCGGAATTCCTCACTCAGGCTTTCTTTCTCAATACTCTCAATAAAGGTCTGCAAGAGGGACTTGAAACGAATCTGGAAAAGACGGTACCTCTCAAAGAGACCCCGGTATGCGGCTTCGATTTCCCGTTTCCGTTCCAGGGCTTCGTCGACAATCCTTTGTGCCCGGAGTTGAGCTTCTTTGACAATCATCTGCGACTCACGCTTGGCCAGTTCTTTTTCCACTTCGACCTGCTTTTTCCATTCCTCAAGCTGGAGTTGCATTTTCCGCAGGTACTCTTCTTGTTCGGAAAGCTTCCGACGAAGCTCGCGGTTCTCTTGAAGCATCTTTTCCTTCTCTTCAAGAAGGAGAGCAACCTGTGTCGCCACCTCTTCCAGAAATTCCCGGACTTCCTCCTCGTTGTATCCCCGGAAAGACCGGCTGAACTCCACTTCCACAATATCCTCAGGTCGTAGCGCCAATGCCCTCACCTCACCCCAAGGAAAGCTCCTGAGCCCTCTGATACGCCGCCTTTACTCCCTCCATAAGAATCCCACGAAAACCCGCTCGTTCAAGAACGGAAAGGCTGGCTATTGTCGTTCCCCCGGGAGACGCCACGAGATTCTTCAAAACTCCGGGGTGAAAACCCTTCTCCTTGAGAAGGAGTGCTGTCCCGAGAACCACCTGCGTGACAAGACGCAAACTCTTTTCCCAGGAAAGACCAGCCTGTACCCCTCCGTCCATCAATCCTTCAACAAAGAGCGCCACAATACCGGGACCGCTCCCACTCAAAGCGGTAAGCAGGTTTATTTCCTCCTCGTTTGTCTCAAAGACCCACCCCAGTGAAGCAAAGAGAAAAAGAAGCTCCTCCCGGTATGACTCGGGGATCTCAGGAGAAAAGACAACAGGAACAACTCCCTCTCCCACCTCCACACAGAGGTTTGGCATGATCCGGACAACGCCCACAGAGGGCGCGAGGTACTCCCGCAAATTCTGAAGAGGAACTCCAGCAACAACCGATACCAGAACTCCTTCCTGCCACGAAGAGAGAAGTCGAGCCGCTTCGGGAACATCTTTGGGCTTCACCGCAAAGAAGACGAATTTTGGGGAATAGAGAAGAGGGTGTTCCACCCACTCAACACCGCAGGAGGCTGCAAGGTTTTGAGCTCGTTCCGGCACGCGATCAAAGAGGAGAAAACGGTATTTCGTATGCCACTTGTCCCGGACAAGACCTCGAACAAGAGCACTCCCCATATTGCCACATCCAATAAACAGGATATTTTCCCTCATTCATGTCCTCCTCTCGCCGAAAATTGCCCTTCCCAGACGAATCATCGTTGCTCCTTCAAGAATGGCCAGATGGTAATCGTCGCTCATCCCCATGGAGAGTTCTGTCAGGAAGACCCCAGGGATATTCAGGGCGTTCACCATGTCTTTGAGCTCCCGGAGGCGTCGGAACACCCGACGGATGCTCTCCTCACTCTCCCCCAGGGGTCCGATGGTCATCAGCCCCACAATGCGCAGTTCTGACAAAGTGGCAATTGCCCTCACAAGTCCAGGGAGCTCTTCCTCTCGCACTCCCCCCTGGGTTTCCTTTCCTGTGAGATTTACCTCAAGAAGCACCGGATATCCACCCCGTCCAGCACTTCTCAGGCGATGACTCATCTCCTTCCCGAAATCTTCCCGGTCCAAGGAATGGACGCAGTGGAAGTGCTCGAGAATCTTTTTAATTTTATTCCGCTGAATACGACCAATGAAATGCCACTCCACATCCATCCCCGCAAAAACAGGCATCTTCTTCATTGCCTCCTGGACGCGGTTCTCACCGAAAATGCGTATCCCGCATGCCAGGGCTTCTGCCATGCACTCCGTATCCACACCCTTGGTCACGGCAACAATCTTCACTTCCTGAGGGTCTCTCCCAGCCTTTTCACAGGCGGCAGCAATGGTTTCCCGCACCCGTTCGATGTTCCGGCCCACAGAGTCCTTCATGTGACCGTCCCTCCCCATCCCTAAGAGCCCAAAGACGTACAACGCTCCAGGGTTTCAACCCTTCTCTCCAGGGAAGCCTCGGCCACTCATGCTCATCCCGCCCCAAGGCAGAAAGGATTCTCCGCCAGGAGGGAAGGGAAAGGAATCGTTCACCCTCAAGGAGTTCAGGAAGGCATCTTGCAAGCGCTCGATCCCCCCGGGCAAGGATGAGCTCCACCCATGCCCTGCGAGGGCTTTCTCCAGAAAAAGCAACCCGCATTTTTCGAAGCCCACGTTCGAAAACCTCCTTTTCCCTCTTCCAGCGCCCAAAGGACTCGGCCCTGCAATCCTCCAAAAACGTGTGGGGCTTGGGGATGAGGAAACTGTAGGAAACCCAGAGCCGAGAAGGAGAAGGAATAAGGCGAACAAGACGGGCCAGGAATTCAAGGTCGGCTTCAATGGATGTTGCGTCAGGCTTCCCAAGCATAAAGTAGAGCTTCACCCTGGCAAAACCTACCCTGAGGCATTCGAGAATCAGTTCCAGCCAGTCATCGTTGGAAAGCCCCTTCCCCAGAAAAAGTCGGAATGAAACGTCCCCAGTCTCTGGAGCAAGGGTGATGGTCTCAAGTCCTCCTTTGCGAAGGAGCTCCAGAAGGTCACTTCGCCCATAAAGGTCCTTCCCCACAAGGGACGAAAGCGTAAGCTTTTTCCCAGAACTCCGGAGGAAATGCACCACTTCAGGGAAAGCGGGATACCCCAGAACATCAGAACCCACAAATCCGACTTTCTCCGGTTGCCACTCCAGGACCTTACGAATCATGCTGAGGACGAGCTCCAAAGACCTCTGGCGGAAGGGTGCGTAAATGCAGCTTCCAGCGCAGAAACGACAGCGGTACCGGCAACCCCTGTTGAGTTCCACAAGAGCTGTGTTCCGGAAATACGCAAGGGGAGTGTAAATAAAGGTCCGCGTCTCGAAATCCTCGAGGTTCGCCCACTGACGGCACACAGGGAAAGGCACTCCATGGGACGTCTCGAAGGCCCGAAGGACACCTCCCTCATACACAGGGGTGTAGAACTCCGGGACATAAACCCCGGGAATACGGCTCAGGGCAAGCTTCACTTCCTTCCGAGTCGCTCCCCTTGCTCTCCAGAAAGCCCACACCGCGAGAATCTGAGGAAGAATGACTTCTGCCTCTCCAACAACTGCGACATCCACAAAGGGAGCCACAATCTCTGGATTCAGCATAACCAGTGGACCACCGACGAGGACAAGAGGGTCTTCTTCCTGTCGCTTCTCGACAAAGAGGGGAATGTGTGCCTGCTGCAGCATGAGAAGGAAAGGAAAGACATCGAGCTCAAAGGAAAGGGAAAAAGCAGCAAGATGAAACGCCCTCAGAGGCAAATGTGCAACAAGGGACCGGGAACCGGTGTCGCTGAAAAACCGATCCCCCCACCACCCTGAAGCCTCAGAAAGAATACGAAAAAGCGACTGGAAACCAAGATGTGCCATTCCGAGACTGTAAGCCCCAGGAAAACAGAGGGCAAGACCGTACTGTCCGCTTCGCGGAAGGGGAAGGCCCTGCTCATTTACCACAGCAATTCTACGGCTTTCTGGTTTTACGGAGAAAAGCTGGTGCATCAAGGTCCTCAGGAGGAAATGCCTCGGAGAATTCCGGGGGCTGGGTTTCTTCCATCTCCTGGGCATGGTCAAATCCCGTGGCAATAACCGTGATTTCGAGCTCGTCCTTGAGGTGGTCATCGATCACCGCGCCAAAGATGATATTCGCCCCTTCCGAAGCAGCACCGCTTATGACTTCAGCGACCTGACTCACTTCCCAGAGCGTGAGATTCGCTCCCCCCGTCACGTTGAAAAGAACCCCCTTGGCTCCACGGAAGGGAATCTCAAGAAGAGGGCTTTCCACAGCCATGCGGGCGGCTTCTCTCGCTTTGTGCTCCCCCGACGCTCTCCCCACTCCCATGAGGGACATCCCAGCGTTTTCAAGAACTGCCCGCACGTCAGCGAAGTCCAGGTTGATGATTCCCGGAACCGTGATGAGGTCAGCAATGCCCTTCACACCCTGAAGCAGAACATTATCCACAATGCGGAATGCCTCCTTAAGGGAGACCGAACCATCCACAACCTGGAGTAACCGGTCATTGGGAACAACAATAAGGGCATCGACGTTCTGCCGCAAAAGAGCAATACCCTCCTCAGCCTGACGCATCCTCTTCGGGCCCTCGAAAGAGAAAGGTTTTGTCACCACAGCAACGGTGAGAATGCCCAGCTCCTTGGCAATTCTCGCAACAACCGGTGCACCTCCTGTACCTGTTCCCCCTCCCATGCCTGCGGTGATAAAAACCATGTCGGCTCCCTCGAGAACTTCAAAAATTTTGTCCCGGTCTTCCTCTGCGGCCTTCCGTCCGATTTCAGGATTGGCCCCCGCCCCAAGCCCCCGGGTGAGCTTTGCCCCAATCTGGAGCTTCACATCCGCCAGGGAACGGCGCAGCACCTGCACATCGGTATTCACAGCTACAAAGGTCACACCTTTGAGCCCGGCCTCAACCATCCGGTTCACCGCGTTTCCGCCGCCCCCACCGACACCGATGACCTCTATCCTTACCTCTCCATTGGTCGATTGACTCCGCCGTAACGCCATTTTCCCCAACCCCCGTCCATTCCTCACTCCATCATAAAGTAGTCTCTGAGGCGTTCCACAAACCAGAATCTCGCACGATGCAAACCCTCAAAAAGGTTTGATCGCCTCTTCTGCACGGCTTCAAGAACAGCAAGCTGCAGAAGTCCACAGGCGGTGGAAAATATCGGGCTGGTGATGGCCTGCACCATGCCAACGTAATTCGTGCTTTCGGGATACCCCAGTCGAACAGGAACTTTCAAGAAGGACGAAGCAAATTCCGCAATACCATCAAGGAGCGCCGTGCCTCCGGTGAGCACTATGCCCCCCTGAAGGAATTTCCCCCATCCTGACGAGCGAAGTTCCTGGGCAAGAAGGGCAAAAATCTCCCGGACTCTCGCCTCGATGATCTCACAGGCATATTTCCGGCGCACCGCCTGGAGTGCCGCTCCTCCAAGGTTCCGCACTTCCACAACCTCGTCATCAGGAATGTGTCGGCTGAAAGCACAGCCATAGTGAACCTTTATCCGTTCCGCCTCATCCCGTGATGTGCGCAGACCAACGGCAAGGTCAGAGGTAATGTGTTCTCCCCCAACAGGGAGTACTTTGGAGAAGCGCGGGCTCCCTCCGTAGAACACTGTGACGTCCGTTGTCCCACCCCCAATGTCCACCAGAGCAACACCGATTTCCTTCTCAGTGGAGGAGAGCACGGCCAAGGCAGACGCGAGAGGCTGGAAAGCAATCCTCGTCACATCAATGCCCGCCTGCTGAAAGCTTTTCATGAAGTTGTGGAAGTGGTTTTCTTGAGCAAGAACGAGGTGGGTACGTACCCGAAGCTGCGTCGCCACCATGCCTACAGGATCAGCAACACCTTTCTGGTCGTCCACAATGAACTCCTGCGGGAGGAGATGCAGGACTTTTTGCGCTTTCAGGTCGACCTTGGTCTTGGTGCTTTCAATGACGTTCTCTGTATCCCTTTCAGTAATTTCCCGCCCTCCTCGCCCCAGAAAGAGTTCACCTTCGAGATTCAGAGAAACCACACAATCACCGGCCATACCGGCATAGACAACGTCAGGGGGAACCTGGGCAACTTCCAGGGCTGCAAAGAACGAGTCCCGGAGGGCCCGTGCCACTTTCCCGATATCGACGATGCGACCCTTCCGGATTCCCTGAGAGCTACTCAAACCGACCCCCAGAATTTCAAGAGCAGAGCCTCGCTTTCTCCCAATGAGTGTACAGATCTTGCTCGTGCCGACATCCACAGCCCCCACGGTAAGAGAGCTTCCTTGAGTCTTTGACCAAGCCTTCAAAAGCCCTCACCTTCACCCGGTGCAATCACCATGTCCTCCCCTGGACGGAGATCAAATCCCCGGACTCTCAGGGATTTTATCCGCACGTCCCGCAAGTAAGACCGGAGGAGTACGGCTTTTTTTCGAACGTTCGAGGCCCCCTCGCATTTTATAACTATACCATTTTGGAGCCGCAAAATAAACAGCCTCTCATTTACCGCCTCGATTTCACGAAGCGCCACGTCGAATTCCTTCTGCCACACTTCAACAAGGTCCAGAACCTCAGAGAGCAGTCCTCCCTCCTGGGAACGAAGCACCACCCGTATGAGCTCGTCCTCAGCAACCCCCACACAGGGCACCTTGACCCCTTCCCGATCGAGACAGAAGGGTGCTCCCTTCCCCTCAACCAGGATTTCAGGCCTGCGCTCCTCGATAACCACTCGAAGTTTGTGGGGGAAAACCCTTTCTACTCGAACCCACCGAATCTGGGGAATCTGTTGCAACCGCCGCTCGATTTCCCAGGATCGGACGGCGAAGATGTTCGTCCTTCCTTCTTCAATCTGGAGGAGTTTTCGAATACTTTCCTCCTTGAGGAACTGACACCCCACAACCTCCACAACATTCACGCGGAAAAGAGCGCTTCTGAAAAGAAGCGCAAAAACTCCGAAGGAGATGCAGCCCACAAGGAGGTAAAAAAAAAGATTTCAAAGAAGGCAAAGGTTCTTCTGGTCATCGCCAGAGTTCCACCTCGTTCTCAAGCCATATTCCCGTCCGGCGATAGACTTCCCTCCGAACCCACTCCATAAGGTACTCAACCTGCCAGGCTCGAGCTCCCCCAAGGTTCACGATGAAATTCGAATGCTTTGGAGATACCTGGGCCTGGCCAAGGCGAAGCCCTTTACAGCCGGCCTGCTCAATGAGACGGGCAGCGTACTCCCCAGGAGGGTTGCGGAAAACGCTTCCTGCCGAGGGCAACTCAAGAGGCTGGGAATTCTTCCGCAGAAGAGAGAAATATCGGACTTTTTCCTCGGCCTGCTTTCTCTCTTCCGGAAATAGCTGGAACACTACCTTAACAACAACCATGAACCCTTCTCTGAGATTCGACCCCCGGTAGGAAAAGGAAAGCTCGTCTCTCCCCCACCAGCGCATTTCTCCGTTTCTCTCCCGCACGAGCACCCGCTCAACAAGTTCTCCTATTTCTTTTCCAAAACACCCCGCATTGAGGACCACCGCACCCCCAACGGTTCCTGGAATTCCTGCAAGGAACTCACAGCCCCCAAGACCATGCTCCATGGCAAACTGCACCAAATGGCCCAGAATCACCCCTCCACCTGCCTCTACCTGTCCCCCAGAAAGAAGCGAGCACTCGGCAAGGCGGCCTCCAAGGCGGACCACAATCCCTCGAAAACCTCGATCGCTCACCAGGATGTTCGACCCTCTCCCCAGAACCCGCCAGGGAATCTCAAGCCGGTCACAATGGTCAAGAACCGTGGTGAGTTCTTCTTCACTCCTCGCCTCAACAAGGGCGAGGGCTTTTCCCCCAATACGCCAGGTCGTCAGTGCCCACATCTCGGGGCCTTTCAGCCACCAGATTCCAGAAAAAGAACGCAGTAACTCCTCCACTCTCTCCTCTATGCTGTGAGCATTGTTCCAACCTTCCATACGTCTCCCGCACCTATGGTGAGGATTGTGTCGCCCTCCCGAGCCATCCGGAGGCATACTGCTGCAGCTTCTTCAAAGGTTGAAGCAAGATGAACGTGGGGGAAACCTGAGTTCACAAGTACCCGAGCAACGAGCTCCGTCGAAACCCCCGGGATGGCTGGTTCTCCCGCAGAGTAAATTGGGAGCAGCACTACATAATCCGCGAGTTCCAGGGCTCTGGCCATCTCTCGATACAGCCTCTTCGTTCGGGTATACCGGTGAGGCTGAAAAACCACCACAACTCTCCCTGAGGTTTGCTCCCGGGCCGTCTGGAGAACCACTCTGATTTCCGTAGGGTGGTGGGCGTAGTCATCCACCACCATGGCACCGTTCACCGTCCCCAGGCGCTCGAACCTCCGCTTGACCCCTCGGAAAGCCTCCAAAGACCTGGCGATAACCCTTACTCCAATACCAAGTTCCATCCCCACAGCAATACAGGCCAGGGCGTTGCTCACATTGTGGCTTCCAGGAACGCGGAGCGAGAAAACAGCTACACGCCGGTTGTGACGAAAAACTTCAAAAGAGGATCCTCCCTCTCCCCTGGCAATGACGTTCCCCCGATACTGCACTCTGGGGTTCTCCATGCCATAGGTGATCAGGGAGGGGAAGCTCTGTGCTCCAAGGACATCCTGGATACCGGGATGGTCTCCACAGACTACCCGGAACCCGCCTTCCTTCACGTTCCCCAGAAAACGGGCAAAAGCCCTTTTCTCCTCCTCCATGCTCCCGTAGAACTCCACATGGTCATCCTCGATATTCGTCACTACCGCACAGAAGGGGCGAAGCTTGAGAAAGGAGCCATCACTTTCATCGGTCTCGGCAACGAAGAATTCTCCCTGTCCTGATTTCGCGTTCCCCCCAATGTCCTCAAGTTCTCCCCCCACAAGGACGGTGGGACTGAAACCTGCAACCTCAAGGAGAAGGGAAATCATGGACGTTGTGGTTGTCTTCCCGTGGGTTCCAGCCACGGCGATACCCTTTTTCGGGTTAAATAGGAGGGCCAGTATGTCCCCCCGGTGGAGCACCGGAAGTCCCCTCTCCCGGGCTGCCACAAGCTCCTCGTTCGAGAGAGGGATAGCTGAAGATACCACCACTGCCTCCACACCCTCAATCTGTTCCGGTCGATGACCAACAAAAACCTGTACACCTCGAGCCCGGAGGCGGCGCACGGCTTCATTCTCCACAAGGTCTGACCCGCTGACAATGTGTCCCCGTTCGTGGGCCAGAAGGGCAAGCCCACTCATGCCTGTTCCCCCAATGCCGATAAAATGCAGCCGCCGGGGGAGAACACTCCAACTTTCAGAACTCTCAGAAAAAACCCCGCTCAACATCCTTCCTCCCCTGGTAGATCAAGGATTTCCCGAGCAATGCAGGCAGCACTCTTTCGAAATTGCACACGTCGACTTTCGCTTTCCGGAAAACCCGAGGGCCTGTTGAGCAATCGCAGGAGCTCCCGTGCCAGAAGAGGCCCCCGGAGCTCTTCCTCAGAAAAGACCACGGCAAGGCCCTGTTTCACGAGCCACTGGGCATTATACCACTGGTGATTTTCCGTCGCCTCCCGGTAAGGCACAAGAATGCTGGGGATACCAAAGAAAAAAAGCTCCGTGACGGTGTTGGCCCCGGCCCGGCAAAAAGCAACATCTGCGGCAGCATAGGCCATTCCCATGGCATCCAAAAACGGAAACACGCGATAAGGAAAGGGCTGTTTTTCAGCGTATTCTGCGATCGGGGCAAAGTCTTCTACTCCGGTGATATGGACCACTTGGATCATCTCTTTGGGAAGAAAGTCAAGGGCTTCAAGGAAGACTCGATTCAGGAAGCTCGAACCCCGGCTCCCTCCAGCAACAAGAAGAGTTTTTCTCGATTTGGAAAGACCAAGAAGAGCACAGGCCTCCTCTTTTTTTCCTTCCCAGGCCACAACTTCCTCCCGAAGAGGATTCCCTGTCACTTCGACCCTCCCCCGAGTCCTCAGGTACTCCTTCGTCTCCTCAAAGGAGAGGAAAACCTTCCTCGCCCATCGAGCAACAACACGATTGGCAAGACCAGGATAGACATTCTGTTCGTGAAGGTAAATAGGAACACGAAGAATTTTTGCCCAAAGTCCTCCCAGAAGAGAGAGGTAGCTCCCCATGGCAAAGAACGCCTGGGGACGATACCAGAGAAAATACCAGCCCATGGCACAGAATCCCAGAAAGTTCTCTCCGAGCATTCGGAACATTTGCAGTCCAATGCGCCTGTTCCAACCCCGTGCCGAAACGTAGAGAACCGGAAAACCACGGGAAGCAACAACCCCGGCCTCAAGACCTCTCCGGGTACCGAGGAAGAATACCTTGTGGTCTCCAAGCTCTCTAAGCTTTTCCGCCACGCAAAGAGACGGGAACACATGGCCTCCCGTTCCCCCTGCAGCAATGAAAATCCTCACCTACTCCACCTTCCGCTTTCTCCTTCGAGCAACGTTGAAGAGAATCCCAATTTCTCCAAGTGTCACAAAAAGCGAAGAGCTCCCGTAACTCACAAGGGGTAGGGTAATGCCCGTCACCGGGAGAAATTTGAGCACTGCTCCCATGTTGATCAGCGCCTGGAAGAGAATGCTCGCCACAATTCCCATGCTGAGAAGCGCTTCGAATTCATTGTCGCTCTGCAGAGCGATACGCCATCCTCGCCAGAGGATGACGCCAAAGAGGACCACCACAAGCGCCGTTCCTACGAAACCAAGCTCTTCTCCAATGATAGCGTAAATAAAGTCAGTGTGCCGGTCGGGCAGAAAGAAAAACTTCTGGCGACTCTCCCCCAATCCCCTCCCCCACAGTCCCCCGGACCCCAAAGCAACAAGGGACTGGAGAATATGGAATCCCTTTCCCCGGGGGTCGCTCCAGGGGTTGAAGAAGGCTATAATGCGGTCCATCCAGTAATCCTTTCCGAAGAAGAGGAGGAAAAGCCCCAGGGGGGTAAGCACAGCGGCGACAAGGAAGAGATGGGTGATATTCCCCCCACCGAGGAAAATCATAACCAGAGCCAGAAAAAGCAGGAATAAAGCTGTACCGAGGTCCGGTTCAAGAAGAACGAGAAGACACATCGTCCCGACGAGGATGAGGAAAGGCACCACACCCCTCCAGAAGTCCCGCACCCTTTCCCTGTAGGTCACAAGCGCATCTGCCATGTAGAGGATAATGGCGAACTTCGCAAGCTCTGAAGGTTGAAAGTTCAGCGGTCCAAGGTCAATCCAGCGGTAGGCACCGCCTCCAGCCCGTCCTATTCCAGGAACAAAGACGAGAAGAAGCAGCAGGAAGACGAAAAGGAGGAATTTTTCGCTCATCTTCCGGAGGCGTTCCAGAGAAAGAAAAGTCGTCCCAAAGCATCCCAGCATCCCAAGGCCAAGGGCAAGGAGATGGCGTTTGAGGAAGAAAAAGACGTCTCCATAGGCGTAGAGCGCAGTAGTCATGCTGGCACTGAACACCATAAGGGACCCAAAAAGAGAAAGGATGAGAACGGCCCAGAAAAGCACCGGATCGACTTCCCACCACCACTGCACTTTCCAGAGCCGAGCCTCATACGCCTCAAGAAGGCTCCGGAAATGGACCTTCCTCCAGAGCATGGACAAGGGCTTTGAAATGTTCCCCTCGAACTTCAAAGTTCTCATAGGCATCCCAGCTCGTGCAGGCCGGAGAAAGCAACACGGTATCGCCCGGTTTTGCTTCCCGGCAGGCAATCTTCACCGCTTCTTCAAGAGACTCCACAGAAAACGACCGTACCCTGGGTGGCAAGAAGGCCTCAATGGTCTTCCGGGAAGCCCCATACACCACAACACATCTGATCTTTTCCAGAGCAAGGACCCCAGTGAGCTCGCTGAAATCGGCAAGCTTTGCTTTCCCCCCCAGGATAACGATTAAGGGACCAGGAAGTGCCTCAATAGCAACCCGCGTCGAGGAAGGCGTCGTGGACTTTGAATCATTGTAGTAGGTAACCCCATTCCACTCACCAACCCGCTCAAGACGGTGAGGCAGACCCTGGAAGGACCGTAATACCTCCTCAATGGTTTCCGGCTCCACTCCCAGGATTCTTGCCACCGCCACCGCCATGAGGATGTTCTCCCGGTTGTGATGTCCAGGAAGAGAACACCCTTCAAGAGAGAGAATCTTTCGGGGAGGTACGCCACCCTCAAAGACTGCGTCTCCCACAGCGCACAGACCTTCAAAGAGACGGACCCCAACCCCAAGCGGCATTACCCGGCCCCTTGCTGTGCGACACCACCGCGCCTGCCACAGGGGGCGGGACAACGGAAAAAGCGCCCAGTCCTGAGGGCGCTGGTTGAGGAATATGCGGCCTTTTGCCTGGAAGTATTCTTCCATGCTGGAGTGGTAGTCAAGGTGATTTGGATAGAGGTTGAGAATCCCCGCGATGGAGAAGCGAGCAGTGTACACCCGCTCAAGCTGGAAGCTGCTGAGCTCTACAACCCCAATCTCCGGGGGTTTTGAGAGAAGGACACTCTCAATGAGAGGAGTTCCAAGATTCCCCCCCACAAAGACATCCCACCCGGCTCTTCGAAGGATCTCCCCGACAAGGGAGACAGTGGTGCTCTTGCCACAGGAACCGGTAATCCCCACAAGAGGGAAGGAGATATACCGGGAAGCAAGCTCGATCTCGCTGATAACTGGAACTCTCTCCTCCTCAAAGCGACGAACCACAGGATGATCAGGGTGGACACCGGGACTCACCACGCATTCCTCCACCAAGGGGAGGATACTCTCGACTTCCCGGAGGGTGATGGGGGTTACCAGAGGGCTTCCGGAAAGCCAGTCAGGAAGATCCTTTTCCTTGAGCTTATCGTCAAACACAAAGACCCTCTCCCCCTGACTGAGGAAGAAACGAACCACCGCAAGTCCCGTCTTCCCAAGACCAATGACGCAATGCACCAAACTCACCTCCAAAAACCGATGGAGGCAAGAAGAACCCCCAGCGCCTGGACCATCCACAAACGAACAGTAACCCGTGCTTCTTTTTCTCCCCGCAGCTCAAAATGGTGGTGGAGTGGGCTCATGAGAAAAACCCTTCTCCCCAATACCCGGAAGCTCAGGACCTGAAGAATGACCGAGAGCGTGTCTATGACGAAAACGATTCCGGAAAAGACAAGAAGCAGCGAATGTCCGGAAGCCAGTGCCAGAATCCCCATGAGGGCCCCGATGGGCAAAGACCCCGAGTCCCCCAGAAAGATTTCAGCCGGCCAGCAGTTGAACCAGAGAAAGGCACAAAGTCCACCCACAAAAGCAAAAGCAAGTGCGGCGAAGGAAGGTCGGTGCAAAAGCTCCAGGAGAATTCCCCAGAAAAGAAGCGTGAGAATACCGCAACCTGCTGCAAGACCGTCCAGTCCATCAGCAATGTTAAAGGCATTACAGGACGCCACAATGAGCAGCACGCCGTAGAGGAAAAAAGAAGCCGGTGTGAGAGTAATCACCTTATTCGTGAAAGGAACAACCAAAGTAGGGGGAAAGAAAGCCCTTCCCCACCATACCACCCCACAGGCAAGGAGCACTTCAAGGACGAAGCGATATCGTGCCTTCCAGCCCCAGGGTTGCCCGAGAACGCTCTTCCAGTAATCGTCAAGGAACCCAAGGAGGAAAAAGCCAAAGAGCAGGAGAATATAGGGGAAGAGATCCGGTACCGGAGGCCAGAGAAACGCCGCAAGGAAGGCCACAGAGACCACAATGACCCCACCCATACTCGGCGTGTTTTCCTTGTGGAGGTGCATTGCCGGCCCCTCTTTCTTAATTTTCTGGCCAAGGGATTTTCGCCGTTGCCAGCGGATGAATACAGGGAAAAGAACCATCCCCAGAAGCCAGGAGAGAGCGATCCTCAACCCTCCGTGCACGACAGGCTCAATCACCAGGAGCACTCCTCCATTCCTCCGGCATCATCGCCTCAAGCTCCATGCCTCGGGAACCCTTGAGAAGGACCACCCATTGTTCCTGGGCAATCGCCAGAGATTCAAGAAAGGCCCTGCCTTCTTCAAAAGAAGCAAGAACCACGAACCGTCCCCGTTCGACCTCGCGGGCAAATTCCTTCTGGGCAATGCCCACAAAGTGAGGACCAAAAAGCAGGACCTGCCTGATTGGTGAAGCCTGAATACGTTCAAGAATTTCCCGGTGAGCTTCCTCAGCGAAATCCCCGAGTTCCAGCATGTCTCCCAAAACGAGATACGTCGAATACCCTTCCTGAGCAAATCGCGAAAGGAGATGCACCGCTTTCTGCATCGAGGGGGGATTGGCGTTGTAGGTATCATCGATCACCACGCCATTCCCCCATCGGAAGAACCCTCCTCTCCCAGGAAGCTCTCGAAAAGTTCTCAAGCTCTCCCGAAGTTCCTCGAAAGGCACACCCATCTCAAGGGCAAAATGAATAGCAGGAAGACTCACCACAGCCACCTCAGGAGCAAGAATCGGGGCTTCGAAGGAAAGACTTGTCCCTTCCCACGCCACGGTGAACCTCGAGAGCAAGTGGGAGACGTCCAGCTCAAAAGAGACCAGACGAAGACGAGCTCTCTGACTTGCTCCAAAGGAGAAAACCTCTGCCTGAGGAACACGGTCTCTGACCCGGCGTTCCTCAGGAATCCCCCGGTCCACATTCAGGTACACCCTTTGCGTCTTCTCCCCCAGAAGCTTCAGCTTTTCCTCAACAACCTCCAGAACCGATCCTAAACCCTCAAGGTGACCCTCGCCAAAGGCGGTAAAGACCGCCACCTCAGGACGAATGAGCCCGGAGAGAACCTCCATCTCGCCCTTTTCGCTTATGCCCGCCTCAACAACAACAAAGGCTACGTGCTCGTCAAAGTTTGCAAAACTCGAAGACACTCCCACCACGGTATTGAAGCTCTGGGGAGTCAGGGCCACAGAAAACCTCTGACCGAGACAATGGGCAAAAAGGTGCTTGCAGGTAGTTTTCCCCACCGTTCCGGTGATGCCAATCCTTACTCCTCTCAGACGAGAGGAAGCATGCTTGCCAAGGGCCAGGAGCGCCTCTTCTGTACTGGGGACTACAAAAACCGTTGTCTCAGCATCCCCCTCCCACCGCTCCACCAGAACTCCTGAAGCGCCCCGCTTTAGGGCATCACCAATGAACGCATGGCCATCGACCCTCTTTCCCCGAAGGGCCACAAAAAGCTGCTCTTTTTGACACTTACGGGAGTCAATTGCCACTCCCTCGAAACTCGTACCCAGGACTCTAAGAACCTCTGCTTGGGTAACCCCTCTGATTTCCTCAAGGGTGAACCGCATCACGCCTTCCCTCCGGAAAGAGTAGCTGCCGGGCTACCTCATAGTCGTTGTGGGGAACGCTTCCTGTAGCGTACACCTGGAAACGTTCGGGGCCCTTGCCGGCGAGGAAAACCACATCCCCCTCCCGGGCAAGGGAAAGGGCAAGACGAATGGCCTCAACCCGATCAAGTATCACAAACCACTCCACAGGCTTTTCCCTGGCTATTTCCTCAATCCCCCAAACCGCGTCCTGTGCAGTCTGCAGGGGGTCCTCTCCTCGAGGGTTATCTGTGGTCACTATGCAGACATCGCTGAAAGCTGCCACCACTCTCCCCATCTGAGGACGTTTGCTCCTATCCCGTTCTCCACCACACCCAAAGACGGTGATGAGACGGCGGGGCTTCAGCGCCTTTGCTGTCCTGAGAGCATGTTCCAGACCATGCCAGTTATGGGCAAAGTCGACAATGACCTTGAAACCCTGGGGAGCTTCAATGACCTCCCACCTTCCCGGAATCCTCCGGGGATGACGAAGACCTTCCTGAATTGCTTCCCGACAGACCCCAAGGGCAAGACCTACAGCAATTGCTCCGAGGGCATTGTACACGTTGTGCTTGCCCGGAAGAGGAAGGAAAACCTCAAAGTGTCCCCAAGGCGTCAGTGCCTGAAAGATGGAAGAAGAGTGATCCCACTGCACACAAGCCGCCTGGACCTCAAGCCCTTTCAGGAAGCCGAAACGCAAAAGGGGAACCCCTAAGGAACGAACCATGGCAAGAATGTGCTCGTCTTCTCCATTGGCAACGATGACCCTCGGGAAGGGCTTGGAAAGGTTCTCTTCTACCATTTCCGCAAGCCTCTTTTTGCTCTGCCAGTAGTGCTCAAAGGTCCCGTGGAACTCAAGATGCTCCGGAACGATGTTGGTGAAGACAGCAACATCGAAAAGGATGCCTTCCACCCTCCAAAGTGCAAGGCCATGAGAGGAAACCTCAAGAACCGCGTGGTGAATCCCCAAGGTCTCCATCCTCCGGAGCGATTGAGCAAGAAAAAGGGACTCCATAGTGGTATTGGGAGGTTCCCACTCAAAAGGACCGACAATGTTCCGGGCCGTGGTCAGAAGGCCGCAGGGCACTCCACTCTTTTCGAGAATACTCTGGATCAGAAAGCAGGTCGTGGTTTTCCCGTTCGTCCCCGTAACTCCAACAACGTGCATTCTCTGAGAGGGGAAGCCGAAGAAAGCATGGGAAGCCAGAGCCAGGGCCCTCCGGCTCTGTTCCACACAGACCCAGGAGATGTCTTCCCCCAGGGCAAGGAAAGGTTCCTCCCTCTCCCCCACAAGGAGTCGAGCTCCTCGATCAACGGCCTCCCAGAGAAAAGCATGCCCATCACAAGAGCTCCCCACAAGGGCAAAAAAGGCATATCCCGGACGGACGTCTTTTGAATTCTGCGCTATACCCACGATCTCCTCTTCCCAATCTCTGATATGGGCCTTCACGTAAGAGAAACTTGAGAGGAACTCTCGAATCCTCAAAACGCTTCGACCTCCGCCCGCTCAGGAATAACCCCTCGATACCGGAGAATGCGCTCTGCCACTTCCTGGAAGACCGGTGCCGCAATATCTCCACCGTAGTACTCTCCTTGGGGTTCATCAAGAACCACAAGAACTCCAAAGCGAGGGTCAGGAAGGGGGAAAAACCCCACGAAAGAAGAATAGTATGCCCCCGGAACATACCGCCCACCCTGACCGGCCTTCTGTCCTGTTCCGGTCTTTCCTGCAATGCGGTACCCCACAACCTGCGCCTTTTTCCCCGTCCCCTCAGTCACTACTTTCTCCATCATGGAGAGCACAAGACGTGCCGTTTTTTCCGACACAACCCTTCGAACCGGGGAAGGGGGGAATGCTTCAAGGGTGTTGCCCAGTGCGTCCGTCACCCTCTGCACAAGGCGCGGTCGCATGAGCATTCCCCCATTGGCAATGCTCGAAAGAGCTACAAGGAGCTGCAGGGGTGTGATCATCATTTCCTGTCCTATAGCTACGGCACCAATGGAAAGCAAAGACCATTGCTCTGGCTGACGCAAAAGGCCCTCTTCTTCTCCTGGAAGAGGGACACCTGTTCGTTCTCCCAAACCGAAATCCTTGAGATATCTGTAGAGTCGTTCTTTCCCCAGCCTCTGGGCTACGGAGATAATACCAACGTTACAGGAATTTATCAACACGTCTTCAAGTTTTTCTTGACCGTGAGCCTTGATGCACCGCACCCGGTGATTGTGCACACGCGTTGCCCCGGAACAATAGAAGGTATCTCCCAGAGTAACCACTTTCTCTTCAAGGGCGGCCGCAAGCACCAGGGGCTTCACCGTTGAACCGGGCTCAATCACCATGTTGATGGCGTAGTTCCTCCAGGCTTCGGGAGGAAATTCCTGGAAACGGCGATTGTCAAAACCCGGACGGGAAGCCAGTGCAAGGATATCCCCGGTCTTCGGATCATTCACGATGATGACCCCTCGCTTGGCCTTCGTTCTCTCCATTGCCCGATCAAGTGCCTCTTCGACGAAGAACTGTATTGTGGTATCAATGGTAAGATGCAGATTCTTCCCCTTTTCAGGGGGATGCAGGGTAACCGTTGTGGGGATTTCGTGCCCCAGAGCATCGCGCTCAAAAGTCACGTACCCGTCTCTCCCCCGAAGGAGGTTGTCGAACACGTACTCCAGGCCCTCCAGGCCTTTGCGGTCTTTTCCCACAAATCCAAGCACGGCACTCAAAAGGGGGGCTTTCGGGTAGAAACGCCGGGTTTCCCGGACCCAGTACACTCCGTCCACCCGAGCCTCCCTTAGTGCGTTCCCCACCGATGACGGGACTCCTGCCCGGAGAACAACAAACGAGGTATGAGCAGACAGCCGCTCGCGCAGCTTTTCTTCGTCCTCCGCAAGGAGGGGTGCCAGCCGGGCTGCAGCTTGAGAGGGGTCAGGAACAACCCGGGGACAGGCATACACCGTCAGCGCCTCAACATCCCTGGCCAGCACCTCCCCATTCCGGTCAAAAATTTCTCCCCGGAGGGCAAGGAGTTCATCAAGGGTGAAACGACGAAGAACTTCCTCACGGTACAGGTGATGGTTGAGAATCTGGAGATAGAAGAGGCGAAAAACCACTCCGCCCAGGAGGAAAAAAAGCAGGGAACTCAACAATGCAGCCCGCCGGATGAAACTCTGGGAAAGCATCGTCATTCTTTCCCGTGCTTTGACCCCGGATGGTAGGCAACGTGAGCTTCGCCCTCTTCTTTCCCCAGGATTTCCTTCCCCACCACTGCATACACAACGCGCTCTGGAGGCACCATGCCCAAGCGCTGCTCGGCAATGGAGCGGATACGTTCAAGGGATGAAAGGGTGGCCACCTCAGACTCAAGGCGTTCTTTCTCCGCAGCAAGGTCTTCAAGTACTACCCTCTTCTGAGCCACAAGGAAACTTTTTTCAAGGACCAGAGCCTGCATGCCAAGATACAGCATGGCCACTGAAAAGAAAAATAGCAATGCCCCTCCCCAAAGCCATCGCATTCGCCTCATGCCTTCCCCTCCAGAAAACTCACCTTCTCTGCAGCACGCAACCTGGCACTCCGGGCTCGGGGATTCCGCCGAACCTCTTCCGGTGATGGAAACACAGGTTTTCTGGTCACCTCCTGAAGGGAAGAGCTCTGCCGAAAGTAGCGTTTCACAAGACGGTCCTCAAGGGAGTGGTAGCTCAAAACCACCACCCGTCCCCCCTCTTCAAGAAGCTCGGGAAGCTGGGCAAGAGCTCGCTCAAGTTCTCCAAGCTCGTCATTGACCGCGATACGAAGGGCCAAAAACACCCGGGTTGCTGGATGAATTCTCCTCCGCGGGACAATACGAGCAACAAGCTCTGAGAGTTCCGTTGTGGTTGCAACTGGCTTCTTTTTGCGGTAACGGACAATGGCCCGGGCAATACGGCGAGCGTATCGCTCTTCCCCAAAACGGAAGAAAAGTTCTGCAAGCTCATCCTCTGAGAGGGTACGGAGAAGGTCAAAGGCCGTTTTCCCCCACGACGTATCCATCCTCATGTCCAGAGGTCCCTCCCTGAGGAAACTGAACCCGCGCTCGCTCCGTTCAAGCTGCCATGAGGAAACCCCCAAGTCAAACAGGATTCCCCGTACCTTCTGTATCCCAAAAAGGGCAAGAATGTCTCTGAGGCGAGAAAACCGTTCGTGAACGAGGCGTACTCGTGAGGCAAAGGGCGCAAGGGTCTTGTGTGCCACATCCAGAGCTTCTCTGTCGCGATCAATCCCCACAAGCATCGACGACGGTCCCAGACGCTCAAGGATAGCCCTGGCATGTCCACCTCCGCCTACAGTAGCATCCACGTAGACTCCCTCTCCCCGGAGGAGAAAGTGGCACACCTCTTCCACCATGACCGGCTCGTGGAAGAACACCGTCATATTCCCGTATCCACAATGTGTTCGGAAATCTCAGCAAAACGTTCCTCAACCGTGCTCACGTACTCTCGCCACAGTTCTTCTCCCCAGATCTCAACCCGTGTTCCCACACCGATAAGCATTACCTTGCGCCCAATACGGGCATACTCACGAAGATACGCCGGCAGTGCTATACGACCCTGAGCGTCCAAGGTGGTTATGGCGACTGTGGAAAGAAAGAGGCGGGCAAAATCCCGAGTTTCCTTCCTGGTAAGGGAAAGAGAGGAAATTTTCGCATAGAGATTACCCCAGGAGTCTTCAGGATAGAGGAAGATGCAGTGCTCGATGCCCCGGGAAAGATACACTTTGCCTCCAAGCTTTTCCCGGAAAGCACTGGGAATGATAACGCGCCCCTTTTCGTCGACCCCATGGGCGTACTGCCCGACGAACACACCCCTCCCCCTTCCTCCACTTTGCTCCCCTAAAAACCACTCTACTATACACCTCGGGGAGGGGAAATTGAACACCTGTTTTACAAACGTTCGTCACTACCGGAGAGAGCGATCCCACGTCCCCCTTCCCCCGAAAGGGCAAGAAGTAACTCCTCCCACCGGGGAGAGGCCATCCGAAACAGTGTCACCCTCTGGCCGATTTCCGAGAGTCCGTGGGCATCAGAGAAAGAGAGAAGAGGATATCCGGAAAGGGCGAAACGTTCCTGAGCTTCTTCCAGGGAAAGCGCGGGAGAGATCTCAAGGGCCCTGACTGGAAGTGCAGGGGGAAGGAAACCAAGCTGGGAAAAGACGCTGTACGCTTTCCGGTCAACGTGGGCAAGCACCGCCACACCCTGATGGCGCTCCACCTCCTCCACCGCATCCTCGAGGGAAAGAGCCACAGGGACAGCGAGGAGGGAGGTCTTTCTGGCAACGATATTGCCCTCCTCACCGATAACCCATTCCTCTCCCCATACCCCTGTGTCAAGCGGAAAAGTGAAGAGGTGCTCCTCTACGAGGCGGTTGAAAGCCAGGAGATGCTCAAGAGTAGGGAAATAGGCGAGGAGATGCACCTCCTCCTTAGTCTCTATCTCTATACCGGGGATGACCCAGAGCCCAAATCTTTCTCCAAGGGAGAGTGTCACCGCAACATTGTCGCAGGCATTGTGGTCGGTCACCGCAATACAGTCAAGACCCTTCTCCAGGGCTTCAAGAATAATACAGTGCGGAAGCATGTCTCGCTGGGCACAGGGGGATAGGACGGTGTGGATATGGAGGTCTGCGGTAAATACCCTAATGCTCACGGCGCCTTTTCCCCGGTATTCCCAGAGCTGAAAGGCGGGACACCGCCTCAAAAGCACTCAAAGGAGTCCGGAGCACCGTGATGCCCTCTTTCTGAGCACGGTCAAGGGTTTCCTTGTCCACATCGTAGTTGTTGACCACCACCACACAGGGAATGCCGACGAGAATGGCAACAGCGATAACATTGGGGTGGGACTGTACAGTTACCCAGACGCTGTCCTCAACTGCGTGGGCAATGCAATCACTGAGAAGGTCCCCACAGTATCCTCCCTTAATCTCTCTTTCCATATCTCCAGCCACAAGCACCGTTGCCTCAAGGGGCTCCACGAGATCTCGAACCTTGATCGCCAATGTCCTCCCTCCTCTTCCCCGCCATGGTTTGTGGTACCCGGCTTGCCAAGGCATAGATTTCTTGAGCCAGCTCGAGCATATTGTCGCGAAGGAGAAATGGGCAGTCCACTTCTTCGGCTTTTCCCTGAACGACATCCTCTGCCAGAGCCCGGCACGTCGGTGAACCACAGGCACCACAGTCCAGTCCGGGCAAGAGCTCAAGGAGTTTCTCGATCTGCTGGTACTTCTCCATGGCTCGCTGGAAATTCTGATCGAGCTTCAGGACCTCCTTGGCCTCATAGGCCCGTTCTCGGACGAAAACACCCGCTTTCCGCCACGTCTCCATTTCCTCTTCGCTCCACGGGCGAAACACGCTGTATTTCTTCAGGAGATGGTTCACGTTGACTTTGGCGATAAAGGGATTCTGTACCGCCAGGACCCCTCCCACACATCCACCAACACAGGCCTGTGCCTCACAGTACACCACTTCCCTGAGTTCTCCCATTTCGATTTTCTCAAAGACCGAAATCACATTGTGAATGCCATCAACAGCCATATATTCCCCTTCGCCAAGAGATTCCTGCTCTCCTCCAGACCGGGCCCATCCGATACCTCGGAATCCAGCAATCTGAAGTTCTGGTCTGTCCTCCACAAGGTGGAGTTCATTTACAAGCCGGGTGTAGACACTGGCCATGGAGATAGCCCCATCGATTCTCCCCAGGGCTTCTCCGCTTTGGCGAACCTCCGTTACTTTTGCCGGGCAGGGAGTGATGAAGAAGACCCCCACTTCCTCTGGACGGTACCCCCTCTCGAGAGCCCGAAGACGGGCAATTTTCGCCGCCACACCAAGAGGTGAATCAAGGGGGAGGAGATTATCAAGAAGAGAAGGAAACTTGACCTCCACGAGACGAACGACAGCCGGACACGCTGAGGATATCACCGGCAAGACCAGGTCCTTTTTTTTCAGAAACCTCGCAATTTCTGCCGAGAGGATTTCCGCTCCCCGGGCAACTTCGAAGACCTCATGGAATCCCAGGCGCAAAAGGCCGTTGAGAACTTTTCCCAGAGGAATGGTGAACTTGAATTGAGCGTAGAAGGCCGGCGCGGGGAGTGCAACCCGGTAGCGGAATCTCTGAATAGCCTCGAGAGGGTCTGCCTGGGCGTACTTGGCATGATTCGGACAGGTCCGTATACATTCTCCACAGTCAATGCACCGTTCTTCATCAATGCGAGCCTTCCCACCCTTGACCCGAATCGCCTCCGTGGGGCAGCGCCGGATGCAGTGCGTGCATCCCTTACATTTCTCTTCATCGAGAACTACCGAATGGTAAATCTCCACGCGCACCCATCTACCTCAAGAATCAGGATTCAAGAAAAAGTCCATAATCACTTTTGTCCCCTCACCAACACGGGTATCAATCTCAAGGCGGTCAGAACATTTCCTCATATTCGAGAGGCCGTATCCTGCTCCAAAGCCCATCTCGCGAATATGAGGAGGCGCAGTGGAGTACCCTTCCTGGAAGGCGAGCTCAAGATCGGGGATTCCCGGACCTTCGTCGTCCACTTCGATGTGAATGCGCTGCGGGAAAATCCAGGCTCGAAAAACCCCCCGGAAAGCATGAATCACCACGTTCATCTCTGCCTCGTAGGCGGCGATCACCACCCGGCGGCTGAAGGCCGCCGGGAAGCCAATCTGCTGGAGAATCCTCTTGAGCTCACTGGACACATCTCCAGCACTCTGGAAATCCCCTCCTGTGATTCTGCGCTCGATTTCGATAAGGGGTTTCTCATCGGTCATTCCACTTCGCTGCAACCCCGAAGTCCTCGCATGTACAATCTTCCACAGGCCTCATACATGGGGAGCCTCGTGGCCAAGAGGGGAATCTTTTTCATGACTGCAAGCTCAATAGTCGCCGGTTCAGGGCGCTTCCCGCGCACAAACACCACGCCGATGAGATCACTCATCTCCGCGGTACGGATCACCTGAGGGTTCGTGAGACCTGTGAGGAGAAGGGAGTTCTCCTTTGTGAAGGCCAGAACATCACTCAAAAGGTCACTCCCGCAGGCTGATCTCGGTTCCCGATCAAGAAGGTCCTCACACGCCAGGACTTCAGCTTCAAGAATCTCTTTGACCTCCCGAAGTGTCATGGTGGTTCCCCTTTCACTTCCCTGCAAAACACTCAATGCCCTGAGATCGAAGTCGAGCTGCTGCTTTTCTGGCTTCCTCAAGAGAAGAAAAGCCGTACACCCTCACCCGGTACATCCCCGAAACACGCTCGATTGTGGCAGTGTACCCAAACCGCCGGAGCGTCTCCACCATTGCTCGAGCGTTTTTCTCTTGGGAAAACGCCCCCGCCTGAAGAAAGGCCTGACCCCCCACAGGAGGAGGGGTTTCCTTGCGGGTTTCTTGAGGCGGCTGTGGTTTTTCCTGTACTTCCCCAGACTTTCTACTCTCCTCCTGTGCCAGAGGAATTGGAGAGGGAACTTCTTCCACAATCCCGACGGGGGAGGACTGGGAGAATTCCTGCGCCCACTGCTCAAGAGGTGAAACGGGAACAACCTCCTCCATTTCCACAACCTCAACAAGGGAGGGAAGCTCCTGAGCCACAAGAAGTTCCGCGTAACGGTCGAGATCCCCGCGGGCCATAAAGAAGGCAAAGACCACCACCAGAACCGCGCCCAGAAGGACAATGAGCGTCTCCACCGGGTCTTTCCGCCGCAAAGGCATCGGCAGCTTCATCGGATACCCCCAAGGAGTCGCTTAAGACGCTCAGTTTCTTCCCGCACCTCTCTGTACCGTTCCTTTTCCTGCCCCACGACCTCTTGAGGAGCGCGGGCAAGGAAATTCTCATTCTGGAGCTTCTTCTCCAGCCGCTCCAGATCCTCCTCAAGATCGGCAAGCTTTTTCAAAAGGCGCTGGGTCTCTTTCTCGAGATCCACAACACCCTCCACAAGGAAGAACACATCTACACCCCGCACCCGACCCAAGGCCACCTGGGTTGGTCGAGAGAGGTGTTTCCCAACTCGTTCCACACGGCATTTCGCAAGCTGCTCAACATATCGCTTCGTGGAAGACAGAAGACGCACAGTATCGTCCTCTTCGCAGCTCAACCATACCACGCCTTCCACCGAAGGAGAAATGTTGAGCTCCGCCCGCAAGTACCGGATTTCACGGATGAGCTCCTGGAGAAAGGCAACGTCACGCTCTGCGTCCTCGCTGATCCAGCGGGTATCCTCTTGCGGCCAGGGAGCGATCATAATGCTCTCTGCTGCTTTATAGGGGGTGGGGAGGTACTGCCAGATTTCCTCAGTCACAAAGGGGATAACAGGATGGAGGAGGCGCAGGAGGCCGCTCAAAACCGAGAGGAGAACGTTCTGCGTGGCCTTTCGCTTGCTCTCTCCTCCCCGGTAGAGGTCTTCTTTGCTCCACTCCACATACCAGTCGCAGTACTCACTCCAGACAAAATCATAGAGGAGCTGAACAAAATCCCCAAATTCCAGGGCCTCAAGCTGTTCCGTGGCCGAACGGAGCACCTTCTGAAAGCGAGAGAGAATCCACCGGTCTTTGAGGTCGAGTTCTCCCGCCTCAAGAGGCAAGAAAGAATATCCTTCGAGGTTCATCAGAACAAAGCGGGAAGCGTTCCAGAGCTTGTTCACAAAGGTTCGCGCTGCTTCTATCCTCTTCAGGGAAAGGTGAATGTCCCGTCCCTGAACCGTAAGCCAGGCCAGCGCAAAACGCAGCGCATCACTACCGTATTTTTCGACAACTTCCAGAGGATCAATAGCATTCCCCAGGGATTTGCTCATCTTCCGCCCGGCTTCGTCTCGCACAAGAGGCGTGATATATACCTTGCGGAAAGGGACCTCTCCCATGAACTTGAGGCCCATCATAATCATCCGAGCCACCCAGAAGAAAATAATATCAAAACCCGTAACCAGAAGCGAGGTAGGATAGAAGCGGTCCAGGTCCTCAGTTTTCTCAGGCCAACCCAATGTTGAGAAAGGCCAGAGGGCGGAACTGAACCAGGTGTCGAGAACATCTTCATCCTGCACCACCACGCCATTACATTTGGGACAGCTCAACGGGGCTTCCCGATGGGCAAAAACATACCCGCAGGACTGACAGTAAAACACCGGAATCCGGTGGCCCCACCAGATTTGCCGGGAAATGCACCAGTCCCTGATGTTTTCCATCCATTCGAAGTAGATCCTGGTCCAGCGCTCCGGAACAAAGACAACTCGCCCCTCCAGAACCGCCTGGATTGCAGGACGGGCAAGTTCTTTCATCCGGACGAACCACTGCCGGGACACGAGAGGCTCAATTACCACTCCGCAACGGTAACAGTGCCCAACGGCGTGACGATGCTCTTCAACTTTCTCCAGAAGCCCCTTTTCCTCAAGGGCTCGAAGTACCGCTTCCCGAGCCGCCTCCCGGGGAAGCCCTGCGAATGGTCCTGCGTCCTCGGTCATCACACCCCGGGTGTCAATAACCCGAATAACCGATAGATTGTGCCGTCGCCCCAGCTCAAAATCGTGAGGGTCATGACCTGGGGTAACCTTAAGGACACCAGTGCCAAACTCTCGGTCCACGTACTCGTCAGCAATAACAGGAATTTCCCGGTCCAAAAGTGGGAGGCGAACCCTTCTCCCAACAACCTGCTGGTACCTCAGGTCCTCAGGATGGACCGCCAAGGCCACGTCCCCAAGAAGGGTTTCAGGACGTGTGGTGGCCACAACCAGAAAACCTGCCCCATCAACGAAGGGGTAGCGGATGTAGTAGAGTCTCCCGGGGATTTCCCGATACTCCACCTCGATATCGGCAAGGGCCGTCTCACAGCGGGGACACCAGTTGACAATGTACTCACCCTGGTAAATCAAGCCCTCTTCAAAAAGCCGCACAAAGACTTCTCGCACTGCTCGGGAAAGACCAGCGTCCATCGTGAATCGTTCCCGAGTCCAGTCACACGAAGCTCCCATACGCTTGAGCTGTTGTACGATTCTTGCATGGTACGTCTCTTTCCACTCCCAGACCCGTTCCAGGAATTTCTCCCGACCCAGATCGTGGCGGCTGAGACCTTCTTTGGCAAGCTGCCGCTCAACAACGTTCTGTGTGGCAATTCCCGCATGGTCCGTGCCAGGAAGCCAGAGGACTGCGTACCCCTGCATGCGCTTTGCCCGGATAACAATATCCTGAAGGGTAAGGTTCAGGGCGTGGCCCATATGAAGGTGTCCCGTCACATTTGGAGGAGGAATAACGATGGAAAAGGGAGGTTTTTGAGGGTCTGGAGAAGGGATGAAGTAACCATTCTTTTCCCAGAACTCATACCACTTTTCTTCTACCGCCTGAGCCTCAAAGACTGGTGGAAGGGCAACGGACTTCTCCATGGTACCTCACGCGAGCTTCTCTTCCCGAGCTTCTCTGAGGAAGAGGAGATTCTCACCCTTTACAAAGGCCTCGTTGATGACGACCTTCTTGATATCCCTCCGCGAGGGGATTTCGAACATAAGGTCGGTCATGAGCCGCTCCATAATCGCCCGAAGCCCCCGGGCACCAGTACCTTTGGCCAGGGCCTCACGGGCAATGAGTCGTAAGGCTCCCTCGGTGAAGATGAGTTCCACACCCTCCATTTCGAAAAGCTTCTGATACTGCCGGACAAGGCTATTCCTGGGCTCGGTGAGGATGCGTACCAGGTCGTCTTCGGTGAGGGGGTCAAGGGCACAGATAATCGGTACTCTGCCGATGAACTCGGGAATCATGCCGAACTTCAGGAGGTCTTCTGGTTGCACTTCGTGGAGAATATTCCGGGAGAGTTCCTTCTCGGAAAGGCTCTCACGGGCACCAAAACCAATTTTCCGATCCTTCAAACGATTCTCGATGATGCGCTCAAGACCCACAAAGGCGCCACCACAGATGAAGAGGATATTCTCAGTGTTCACCTGAATGAATTCCTGGTGCGGGTGTTTCCGACCACCCTGAGGAGGAACATTCGCAATGGTCCCCTCAAGAATCTTCAGAAGCGCCTGTTGCACGCCTTCCCCGGAAACGTCCCGGGTGATGGAGGGATTCTCCCCTTTGCGAGCAATTTTGTCGATTTCATCGATGTAAACAATGCCCTTCTCTGCTCTTTTAACATCAAAGTTTGCATTCTGAAGAAGGCGGAGAAGGATATTCTCAACGTCTTCTCCCACATACCCAGCCTCGGTGAGCGTCGTGGCATCCGCAATGGCAAAGGGAACGTTCAGGAAGCGTGCCAGGGTTTTGGCAAGGAGCGTCTTCCCCGATCCAGTCGGGCCAAGAAGCAGAATGTTGCTCTTTTCAATCTCCACGTCCTGAGAGTCTCTGGGCTGCATAATCCGTTTGTAGTGGTTGTATACGGCAACGGAAAGGATAACCTTGGCCCGTTCCTGACCAATAACGTACTGGTCAAGGAAAGCCTTAATCTCGCGAGGCGAGGGGAGCTCTTCAAGGACGAACTCTTTCCTGCTTTTCCGGGAGTCCTCTTTCAGAATCTCGTTGCAGAGCTCCACGCACTCGTCACAGATGTACACTCCTGGACCCGCAATGAGCTTTCGCACTTCCTGCTGTGTTTTACCACAGAAGGAACACCGCAACTTAATCTTCTCCTCCTCAAATTTCGGCATCCTCTCTGGTCTCCTTCTCGCCCTTCTCTTCCGGATACAGAACCCGATCTATAAGCCCGTATTCCCGTGCCTCCTCGGGGGACATGAAAAAGTCCCGCTCCGTGTCCTTGCGAATTTTCTCAATGGACTGGCCAGTATGGCGAGCGAGGATTTCATTGAGCTTCTCCCGGATCTTCACCATTTCCCGGGCATGGATTTCGATGTCTGTCACCTGTCCCTGTGCACCCCCAAGGGGCTGATGGATCATAATCCGGGAATTGGGGAGCGCCATCCGCTTGCCCTTGGCCCCAGCGGCGAGAATAACTGCCGCTCCACTTGCAGCCTGCCCAATACAGATGGTCGCAACATCAGGCTTGATGTACTGGATGGTGTCGTAAATGGCCAGCGTCGCCGAAACCGAACCTCCAGGACTGTTGATGTAGAGGTTGATATCCTTTTCCTTGTTCATCGCTTCAAGGAAAAGGAGCTGGGCAATGACAAGGTTGGCAACGGTGTCATCGATTTCCGTTCCCAGAAAGACGATGCGGTCTTGCAGGAGCCGGGAGTAAATATCGTAAGCTCGCTCACCCCTTGGGGTCTGCTCCACCACAATGGGCACAAGGTAACTCAAACGGGGTTCTTTCATCCCTGAACCATCTCCTCTTCAGGATCTCCCAAAGCTTGCCACTGATCAAAATTCAAGGGTTCTGCGATTTCTTGTATTTTCACTCTCGAGAGGAGGTCTTCAACAAGCTTGCTCGAGAGGAGGCGGTTCGCAGCCTCCACCAGAGCATTGCTCCGAACAAGGCGTTCTGCCACCTTTTCAAGCGGCTTTCCAGTGCGTTGTGCAACACTCTCCACAAGGCGATGGAGCTCTTCTTCAGTCACTTCAAGACCATATTCTCTAGCGTATTTCTGAAGAACGAAGTGTTTCTTCAACCTCCAGCGAGCAATGTTGCGCATTTTCTCAGTAAACGTGGCGAAATCATACCCCATAAGTTCAAGGTACCGCTCGAGGGTAGTTCCACTTTCTCGCAATCGCCCCTCAAAAAGCTGGATGACCCTCCGGGTTTCCTCCTCAAGAAGGGGCTCAGGAATGTAGACCTGCGACTTTTGGCAGAGGGCAACCACAGCCTCCTCCTGCAGGCGTTCCTGCACCATCTCCTGGGCTTGCCCCTCAAGGATCTTCCGAACGTCCTCTCGAAAGGCCTCCACCGATGCGTAATCTTCCCCAAAATGCTTGACAAACTCTTCATTCACTTCGGGGAGTCGCTTTCGGAAAACAGTACGAACCTCCAGTTCTTTTTCCTCACCCTCGAGAGTAACCGTCCGTCGCTCTCCCCGTCGCATACCAAGAACCTCTTGAGCCAGGGGATGCTGTTCACCTCCTGCCTGCACCGTATACTGCTTGTCCCCTACAGCGACAATCACCATATCCCCCGATACCACCGGCCCCTCCTGTTCCTCCCATTGCCCAAAGCGCCTGCGGAGTTCCTCAATGTACGCGTCGATGTCGCTTTCCCGAACCTCAAGGCGGTACTTTCGCACTTCGAGCTCTTCAGGACGGGCCAGAAGAACTTCAGGATTCTCAATGACCTTCAAACGGAAACGGAGAGGCTCTCCTTCCTCCACGTGAAGGATTTCCACATCAGGTTCTCCCACCACATCAATGCCTTCCTTCTCCAAGACCTCCTTTGCCGCTTCCGGAACGAGACGATGCACCAGCTCATCCAGGAAGGCCTCCTTTCCCAGACGAGCACGAAGAATGGCTCGAGGAACCCGACCCTTGCGGAAGCCTGGCACCGTAACTCGAAAGTTGAAGTCCCGGTAAATGCTCTCGAGAACCTGGTCAACCCGCTCTTTTGTTACCTCTACTTCGAGCTCAAAGACGTGCTTCTCTTTTTCCTCTTTTTTTGTCACCTCTACCATCGAAACAGTGCCACCTTTCCCTTCCAGCTTTCCAGCATCGGAAGAATTATATGTTTCCCAAGGGGGCGTGTCAACCTTGGAAGCCATGCCCGCTCCCCCCTTCCCTCTATACACTTCAGGAAGGGCCAGGCCGAGAATCTGTTTCTGTGCTTCGGTAATCCACCATCGATCACCAGTTCTCTCCACAGGAAGGAGTACCTTCCTCCTTTGCTCCTCGCCAGGAACGCTTGTCACCTCCACCTCTCCAAAAACAACGTACCTTCCCTTGTCCTCCCCGATGTATCCCCGGATCTTGATTCTGTCCGGCCACGGACTGGAACCGTACCTCCCCAGAGCCTGCCGGGGTTCTGGAACCATTGTTTGAGAAGCCCCGAAGCCACAACTTCCTCTCCCGTACCACAGGCAGATGCCCAAAAGGTAACACCCAGAACAATGAGTCCAACCCAGCACGCACAAAAGGAGAAGCTCCGAAAAAGCTCTCCTGTCCTCCGGACCCTCATACACTGCATCCCTTATTTATCAAAGCGTAGCTGCCTGATGCCATCAGGCGTTCGCTCTCGCCTCATCGCCACCCCAGTGAGAACCCCAATGGCCACTTCGCAAAGGTAGAGGACTTTGTTGCCGCGCTCAAGATGCCCCCCATAGGCTCCCTGAGGATTTGAAACCACCGCATGGACGTGGGGTTCCCCACCAACGATAACACCGCTTAGGGAAAGGAGCTCAAAGGGTCCCTCGTACTTTTCAAAACGCTCCACGGGTGGCAGGCCTGTTGTTGTCACCCAGTGGAAATGAACCTCGCTCAGGGTCCCAAAGCCGGAGAGAATGACCCCGTGTTCGATGCACTCCCTGCGAATGACCTCCTCAAGGGTTTCAAGAACGTACTCTCCTGGGAAAATGCTCACCACCACAACCCGTTCGAGCTTCCCGACGCCATATTCCACAGAATCTCACCCCCTCAGCGTTCGTACTCCTGCACGGTCCTCTTCCGATTTCTCCTCTGCAATTCCCTTTTCACCCAGCGAGCGTACTCTGCCACAGCCTCCTCCATCCGGTAGCGAGGCTCAAACCCCAGCTCTTCCCGAGCCAGAGTGATATCAAGCGTTTCCCCGCGAGGAAAAAGCTTGCCAGGACCAAGGATGACCTCCCGGGGGTGGTCGCTGTATTTTTGCGCAAGGCGGGCAAGATCGGGAAAGCTCGTCACCTCAGAAGTAGCGATGTTGAAGATACGGTGCCTTAAGTGTTCCTTCTCGTAAGCCAGCACCGTCCCCCAGGCCGTGTCCTTCACGTAGGTGAAGCCAAGTCTCTGATCCCTCCCGCTTTCAAGAACAAGCTCCTCAAGGCCTTCAAGGGATCCAAGAAGAACCCGAAAAACGGGGGTCATTTCTGAAGGCAGAAGACCCGGACCGAAAAAGAAGTAAGGACGGACAATGCGGACGTCAATACCATAGTGGTGACCGTACTGGAGCGCGAGGTACTCCGCACTGGCCTTACTTGCTCCATAGAGATCTGAGGGATTCACAGGATGAGTGAGTTCTCCGGGATTGTCTCTGGTCTCTCCATAAACAGCGCCAGAACTCACGTAGAGAAACTTTGGAATCTTAAAAAGACGAGCACATTCCAGGAGGTTGAGGGTACCAACAACGTTGAGAAAAGTAGCAGCGTAAGGGTCGTTCCAGTACCGTGGAGAGGCCATCACCGCGGGGGTATGAATGATGCCTTCAATGTCGGGAAAGTTAGAAAAAAGTTGTACCAGATGAGACCACTCCAGAACGCTTCCCCGGAAAAAAACGATGGCACTCCTCCGATCCTCGAGGTAATCCTGGTTGGCCTCCCGAAGGTCAAAGGAGATCACCTTTTTCCCTCGATCCACAAGATAGTACGTCACCCAGGATCCCAAAAGACCACTGCCACCGGTAATGAGAACCAGAGCCATATACATCCACCTCACTGAAGGGTTTTTGCCTCAGCCTTACGCAAACGATCCATGATGGCCCTTCCCAGACCAACTTCGGGCACCGGTTCGGCGAAAATAAGGTCAAGGCCAGCCTCCTCCAGGCGGTGAAGACAGGCAAAGAAGTTGGTCGCTGCTTCCCGGAGATCTCCGTTTGACGAAAGGATTTCAACTTTCACAAACCACTCTGGATGTCGTACCACCTGAAAGGCCAGCAACCCCACCCGGAATCCCGGAGGAGGAGGGGTTCCCTGAGGGACAATGCGCAGGGGAATACGGGGAGCATAGTGGAAAGGGAGCTGCCCCGGAGCACGAGGACCGTCTTTCAGAGAACCTATCCGAATCTTCCCTATGACCCCTTCGAGATCCTCAAGGGGAATTCCTCCAGGCCTGAGGAGCACCGGTTCCTCGAGAAGCTCAAGAACCGTCGACTCCACCCCAATGGGACACTGACCACCATCAAGAATAAGGTCGATCCGGTCCCCAATTTGCTTGACAACGTGAGTAGCTGTCGTCGGACTCAGGTGCCCGAAGAGATTCGCACTTGGTGCGGCAACGGGAATCCCAGCTTCTCCGATGAGCTCAAGGGCCACAGGATGGGCAGGCATTCGTACCCCCACGGTTGGTAACCCTGCAGTAACGATGTCAGGAATAACAGGTCTTTTGGGGAGAACAAGGGTGAGTGGTCCAGGCCAGAAACGCTCGACAAGGAGCAAAGCCCGCGGATCCAGAAATTCACAGACTTCCATAGCCATCTCAAGAGTAGCTACGTGAACAATCAGGGGGTCGAAAAAGGGGCGCTCCTTCACCTCGAAAATTCGGGCCACAGCCTGAGGATTCAGTGCACAGGCACCAAGACCGTAAACCGTTTCGGTAGGAAAGGCAACGAGTTTCCCCTCTCGGAGAAAAGACGCTGCCCTCTGAATGGCCTTTCTGTCTGCCTGGAGTACTTCAGCCATGGCTACAGGTACTCTGTCCTGCCAGTCTCCCGGAGGTAGGCGAGAAGCCGGCGAATGTCCTGGTCTCTGTTCTTCGGCGCAAGGAAGAGCAGGTCTTCTTCCTCCACCAGGACCACATCCTCCATCCCGAAGGTCACCACGGGCTTTCTGGTCCAGAGAATGCATCCCCGGCTTTCGAGGGCAATGTGTTCTCCCAGGGCGACGTTGCCACCGGCGTCTTTTGGCAGAATTTCCCCCAGGCTTTTCCAGGACCCCACGTCACTCCATCCAAAGGAAGCGGAAACGACCAGAATTCTGGAGGCCCGTTCCATGACAGCGTAGTCGATGGAAATCGAAGGAAAAGCAGAAAAGACCTCCACAAGCACCTCTTCCTCCTCTGGGGTTCCCAAGCTTTCTGCGATTCGTTCCAACCCCCAGCTGATCTCTGGAGCCCATGTCTTGAAGGCTGAGAGGATGGCACCGATAGTCCACACAAACATTCCGCTGTTCCAGAGGTACTTTCCGGAGCGAAGGTACTCTTCGGCCTTGCTGAGATCCGGCTTTTCGGTAAAACCTTCCCCCCGGTACACACAGCCCCTAGAATCCCTAAAGAAGAGCTCTCCGCAGCGGATATACCCGTACCCGGTATGGGGATAGGTTGGGGGAATGCCGAAGGTCACCAGCCACTCACCGCTTTGAGCAACCTCCACCGCAAGGCTCACCGCTTCCTGGAATTTCTCCTCTTCGAAGACCATGTGGTCCGCCGGAAGAACGACCATAACCTCGTCGGGTGAGAAAATCCGTGCAAAATGCACCGCCGAAAGCCCAATACAGGGAGCAGTGTTTTTTCCCACCGGTTCAAGGATCAGGTGCGAAGGGGGAAGAAAAGGGAGCTCTCGAAGCGTCGCTTCAAGGTGTTCCTTCTGGGTGACCACATAGAGGCGGTCAACCCCCACAAGGGGCAGGATGCGCTCCACCGTGTGGCGAAGAAGGGTCTTCCCAAAGAGACTGATGAATTGTTTCGGTCGATGACTCCGGCTCGCTGGCCAGAGCCGCTCTCCTTTCCCTCCTGCCATGACCAGTGCAACAGGCACGGCAATCACCCCCTTTCGGGTATTATAGCGAACTGGTACAACCCCTGGAAAAGGGAGCGAATACCGTGGTGTACAACCTTCTTCTTGCGGAGATCGCCCACCGAATCCACTGCCATTTCAGGGGGTTCAGAGAATCCTCACGGAGTCTGGACAAACCATAAGAAACACGCCTTGGTCTCCACAAGACCTCCTCTGAAGGACACCGTGCTGAGGATGATCTTGCCATCCTTGAGCTTCAGGGTGGAGAGGAAACCACCAGAGCCCTTGCGGAAACCCTCTCGCGCACCCCCAGGGTTACGGTTTGCGCCGTGCACATTGAAAAAACCTCAGGGTTTCCATATTTTCCGCTCCAGGCGAAGGGGAGAAAAACACACGGAGAAACGACCTCTTTCCTCTCCTTCTCTGGTCAGACGAATTGTTCCAGGGACAATGGCCTCGACTTTCCCGGGGACACACTGAACTCCCCAGAGAAGAAGCACGCGATCCTCCCAGAAAACCCGTTCAATAATGCCAATTCCCAGATCCTTTCCATCCTTCCCAAAAAGCCCGCAGATGAGCCCCTCTAGGACATCAGCTGGAGTAACCCGTGACGCAGATCCCTCCTCCTCAACCCCCCCTCCGGCAGGAACGAGAAGGACTTCTTCTCCAGGACTCTTGAAGCGCACTTCGCTCTCTTCTTCCACCATTTCCCAGAGGAAAAAGGAGGGGTACCAGGGAAGAGAAAACCGGAGAGAGGCCAGCGGAAACCTCATCTCTTTTCCCGCGGAGAAATAGAGGGCAAAAAGTTTCTGACGGTGGTCACGACGATGCAGGTAATCCTTCTTTGAGGCTTCCAAAGGCACGGGAAGCGGGAGGAAACGGTCCTTGAGAAAAGTGGCAAAAGGGAGAAACTCTTCCTTTTCTCCCAGAGCGAGCACTATTTCCGGTTCAATGAGTCGTATTTTGAGCATTTTGAGAAGATACCCCACAGGGGAATGGAAAAGCCCACAGGTGTCGAGGACAACCACATCACTTCGCCGCCTCACCAAACGCACAAGGTCAAAGGTGGCAAGGGCAAAAGCCACAACGTCCCGTTCAGGCGTTGTGTCCCCGATAAAGTGGAAAAATGGGGTGAATAACCGCTCCGATAAACCTGCTTCCTGCAGGAGGACGGAGGCCCCAATGGTTGTCGGTGGACCAATCTGCGACTGGCCAGGGTCGGCATCCACCCAGCCAACCCTTTTCCCTCTTTCAAGGAAGAATCGAACGATAAGGCGCACAAGGGTGGTTTTCCCACGGTCTGGAGGCGCAATGACCATGATGGTTCCCCGGAAGTCACGGAGAACCTCCTCAAGGAAAGCCCATTCCCTGGGCCAGGAAAAGCCCCCTGTCACTCGAGGAGGGAAGAAAGGGGAACACACGTGTATCCTGCCTCCAGAAGGGCGCAAAGAATACGGGGAAGAGCGCGAACAGTGCGGGGGAGGGAATGGAAAAGCACAATGGCTCCAGGATGGATATCCCGAAGAACACGCTCAACGATTTCATCCTCTGTTTGTGCCCTCCAGTCCTCCGAATCCAGCGACCAGGTGACAAGACTGTACCCTGTCATGCCACAGGCTCTCTCAATCGCCGGAGTCACAAGGCCTTCAGGAGGACGGAAGTACAGGGGAAGTCGTCCGGTGGAATTGACGATGGCCTTCTCGGCGCGCTCTATATCCTCTTTTATGCTCTCTGCCGGGCATTCTCGGGTGAATGCATGAGAGAAGGAATGGTTTCCTATTTCGTGCCCTGCCGCAACAATGCGCTGGACAAGGTCTGGATGCCTAAGCACTTGAGCACCTATGAGGAAGAATGTCGCCTTTACCTGGAAACGGTCAAGAATGGCCAGGATTTCCGCTGTGTGCCCGTTGGGAGCATCATCAAAGGTCAGGGCAACCCTCTTCTCCACCTGGGGTCCATTTCGGATACAACGCAGAGTATTCATGGCGAACACTCTCTCGCCACGGAGCTCAATGGCTTCTGCCTTTCCAATCCCCAGAACCCCAGAAAGTGCTCCGAGAATGACGATTCCCAACAACGCGAAAGCTTTACGCCTCGCCCAGAATCCTTTTGAGTTTTTCCTCAAGAACCCGCCTGGGAACATAACCCACGACTCGCTCGACCTCTCTCCCATCCTGGAAGAAAATCAGCGTGGGAATTGCATGGACACCGTACTGCAGGGCCAGAGAAGGAGCCTCGTCGGTGTTTACCTTCCCCACTTTGATCCGGCCAGAGAAGCTCCTTGCAATGTCCTCCACAACCGGTGCCATCATGCGGCAGGGCATGCACCAGGTTGCCCAGAAATCCACAAGCACCGGTTCCCGAGCACGCAGCACCTCTTCCTCAAAGTTCGTCTCGTTCAGCTCCAGGACATTCCCTCCCATGTCCTTCACTCCTTCTCTCGCCAATTTTGAGCTCCTGCCTGTGCACAAGCCGGCGAATGTTGTCCTTGTGCCTCAAAAACACCAGGACTGCTGCGAATATTCCCCACCACACGAAAGCCTGGGGGCGGCGGAAGAGGAAAAGGAGAATCGGCATCACCAGGGCACCGCTTAAGGAACCAAGCGAAGAATACCTGGTGATGGCCACCATCACAACCCAGGTCAGAAAACACAGAAGTGCCGCCTGCCACGAAAGGCAAAACAGCACCCCCAGAGTTGTAGCCACTCCCTTCCCTCCCCTGAATCTCAAAAAAAGTGACCAGTCGTGCCCCACAACGACCAGAGAAGTGGCAAGGAAAAAGAGCACAGGAGACGAACCCAGAAAGCGAAGAGCAAGGTACGCACCGAAGAACCCTTTGAGGGCATCCCCTACTCCAGCAAGAAGAGCAGGGAAGAACCCCGCGACCCGGGAAACGTTGGTCGCTCCGATATTTCCACTCCCGTACTTTCGGAGATCCACACCCCTGAAGAGCCAGGTGACCACAAGCCCACAGGGCAGGGATCCCAAAAGGTAATTCACCGGAAGTACCCAGACCACCATAACCCTCACCTCTGGTATCTCCCAAACACTAAGGTCCCGTTGTGTCCTCCAAAACCAAAGGAGTTCGAGAGAGCATTGCGAATCTCCAGAGGACAGGCCTTCCAGGGGGTGTAATCGAGGTCACATTCCGGATCGGGTTCTTCGAGGTTAATCGTTGGATGGACAATCCCGTGGTAAATAGAGAGAACCGTGGCTGCTGCCTCAATGGCTCCCGCTGCTCCGAGGAGGTGCCCTACCATGGACTTCGTGGAACTGATTTTGATTTTGTATGCCCGGTCACCAAAGACTTTCTTAATCGCCAGGGTCTCCGTACGATCGTTGAGGGGAGTTGAAGTTCCGTGGGCATTGATATAGTCGACTTCCTCCGGGAGAACACCGCTGTCCTCAAGGGCAAGACGCATCGCCCGAGCCGCACCCTCGCCCTCCGGGTCCGGAGCCGTGATGTGGTAAGCATCACAGGTTGAGGCGTAACCCTTAAGCTCTGCGTAAATTCGCGCTCCCCTCTTGAGGGCCACCTCCTCCGCCTCAAGAACCAGTGCGCAGGCACCCTCAGCCATGACAAAACCATCGCGATTCCGGTCGAAGGGACGAGAGGCCTTCTGGGGTTCGTCGTTACGAGTTGAGAGGGCTTTCATGGCACAGAAACCTGCTACCGCAAGAGGCGTGATGGAAGCCTCAGCACCGACGGCAATCATAAGGTCGGCTTCTCCCCGCTGGATAATGCGTAACGCCTCACCCAGAGCATGGGTTGATGCTTCGCAGGCTGTTGAAACACAACTATTCGGTCCCTTCAGGCCAAGTTGAATGGCTACATTGGCCGCCCCCATGTTGACAATCATCATGGGGATGAAGAAGGCGCTGACCTTCTGAGGGCCCCGTTCAAGAAGTACCCGGTACTGCTCCTCAAAGGTGTGAATACCTCCAATGCCTGACCCCAGGATGACTCCTGCCCGTTCCCGGTCCATCCGCTCAAGGTTCACCCCGGCATCTTCCAGAGCCATAAGTGATGCACAAACAGCAAACTGCGAAAAGCGGTCCATTCGCCGGGCTTCCCTTCGAGGAAGGAAATCTTCCGGATTGAAATCCCGGACCTCCCCGGCGATTTTCGTCTCAAAAGGCGTTGGATCAAAGCTCTGAATGATGTCAATGCCGGACCTTCCTTCAAGAAGCGACTGCCAGAATTTCTCCTTGCCAGTCCCCACTGGACTGATAACACCAATACCGGTGACAACGACTCTTCGCGCCAACTGGTCAACCTCCTTTACCACTGAATGAGCGCAGCCCCCCAGGTGAGGCCCGCACCGAAGCCCACAAGGAGCACAATGTCCCCCTCTTTGATGCGACCAGACCTTGAGGCCTCGTCGAGGGCAATGGGGATGGAGGCTGAAGAGGTATTCCCGTATCTCTCCACGTTGACGAAAACCCTTTCTTCCGGTATCCCAAGCCGCTTAGCTGCTGACTGGATAATACGGATGTTTGCCTGGTGAGGTATGAAGAGCTTCACGTCATCAACGCTTTTCTGAGCCCTCTTCAGAACCTCAAGAGACGCCTCCTCCACTATGCGCACCGCGAATTTAAATACCTCGTTCCCATTCATTTTGATGTAGTGAAGCCGCTTCTCTACAGTTTCAAAAGAAGCAGGCATTCGAGAACAGCCAGCAGGGAGTTCCAGAAGGTGCGCCCCGCTCCCATCAGCCCCAAGATACGTTGCCAGAATTCCTGGTCGGTCCCCCAGGCCCACTACAGCTGCTCCTGCCCCGTCACCAAAAAGAACACACGTGGCCCGGTCCTGCCAGTCTACAATCTTTGAGAGGGTTTCAGCTCCCACGACCAGGGCCTTTCCCTTCCCCTCGGCAAGGAGGTACTTCTCAGCTACAGCGAGGGCGTAGACGAACCCCGTGCACCCTGCCTCGAGGTCAAAAGCAAAGGCCCTTTTCGCTCCCAGGGCATGCTGCAGAAGGCATGCCGTGGAAGGAAAGAGCATATCCGGGGTCACCGTCCCCACGATGATACAGTCGATTTCCTCAGGGGCAACTTGAGCAGCCTCCAGGGCCCTCCACGCTGCTTCGAGGGCCAGCTTCGAGGTCGTTTCGGAGGGCGTAGCAATTCGCCGCTCTTTAATCCCTGTCCGGGTAGTGATCCACTCGTCACTTGTGTCCACCATGCGTTCCAGGTCGAAGTTGGTGAGCACTTTCTCCGGAACACTGGAGCCCGTTCCCAGAACACGAACCCACTGCATCCTCAAGACACTTCCTCCCTTGCCTCTTCCCGTACCAGAGAGAAGCCCAGCTCTGCTTCAGCCACAATCTGGTCTTTTACCTTCGCCACGCCTTTGAGCTTACCCACCCGGCCTTTCATCCTGAGAAGCGTGACCTCCATGACCAGCTGGTCCCCGGGGACAACAGGACGCCGGAAACGGACATTGTCAAGGGAGGCGAAATATGGAATGCAGCCCCGGAACTCTTCCATGTACATCATCATGGTGGCTCCAACCTGCGCCATACTCTCAAGAATGAGAACTCCGGGCATGATGGGCCTTCCCGGGAAATGACCCTGGAAGAACCACTCGTTTGCCGTAACGTTCTTTACGCCCACAACCCTTCCTTCCTCCAGGGCAACGATCCGATCCACAAGGAGGAAGGGAAAGCGGTGGGGGAGAATTTCCTGGATTTTGCGTATATCCATTTCCATGGCGTCACAACCCCCATTGAGCACCTTGGTGTTTCTAATACTCTACCGGAACTCCCTAAAATTGACAAGGATAAGTCGCTGAAGTAGTATTGTAGCAAGAGGGAACTCCAAAACGGACGCACGAGGTGGACAAAAGATGATGAGAGCGCTGCGCAAAAACCTGGACATCATTCTGATCATCGTTGTTGTTGCTTTTGCCGTCACCATCTACTACGGCTATGGGTCGTACCGCCGCTCTGGCCGTACTGGACAGGCTGTGGCTGCAACAGTAAACCACACGGCTATCAGCTTCTACACCCTCGATCAGGCCTTTCGGAATTTCCTGAGTCAGTACGACTCAAAGACCCTGAGTTCCTGGGACGAAAAGACCTTTGACCTCCTTCGACGCCTGGTCCTTGAAAACCTCATCAACAACGAGCTTCTGTACCAGGAAGCCCAAACAAGGAGAATACGGGTTTCTTCAAAGGAAATAGAGACCGAGCTCGAGAAACTCCGGGCACAGTTCTCTTCAGAAAGCGAATTCCGCCGGTACCTCGAGTACCAGGGGCTCACACTTTCGGCGCTTCGCGAATCCCTTCGCCGGGAACTCATGATCCAGAAACTCACAGAGAGCCTCGTTGCTGACCTCCCTATCCCTGATGAAGAGGTACAGAAGTACTATGAGGAACACCAAGACCTCTTCACCACCCCGGCTCAGTACCACCTCCTGAGGATGACCTTTCTCTCTAAAGAAGATGCAGAAAAGGCGCTGCGCCGGTTGTACCTTGGGGAAGAGTTTGCCAAAGTCGCCCAGGAAGTTTCCCTCGACGAAGTTGCAAAAAAGGGTGGAGACATAGGCTGGGTTTCGGAAGTCGGGCTTCCCCAGGAAGTTCGGGAAGTTCTGGAGAAAGTCAAGGATGACCCCCGCAACGTGACCCCTCCCCTCAAGGTGGGGGACACCTACGTCATTTACCGCGTACTGGAGTGGAAACCCCGGGAGGTCAAAGCTTTTGAAGACGTCAAGGAGAACATTCGTCGGTACCTCCTCGAAGAACAGAAACGGGTTAGAACAGAGCACCTCCTTGCAGAACTCAGGAAAAAGAGCACCATCACCATCTCCGAAGCGCTCATGAGAACAACCTCTCCGGAAACCTTGGTTTCCTCAGAAACTCCCCCAGCCGCAGGTCCTGAGGGGGAGGCGGAGTGAGAAAGGGCATCATCCCTGGGGTTGGGGTCTTTGTCCTTTTCTTGATATACCTCCTTGCGGGTAATCGAGGGACAGTCTCCTGTATTCTCAAAGAAGAAAGGGTCACGCTGGCAAAAAGAGATATTGTGCCTTTTCTTGAAACCCTCGAAGCCCGCTGGAAGAGAACCCCCCTTCGCCTTGTGATTGCTGGCAAAGCCTTTGAGGTCCCCAAGGATGCCCTCCGAATACGCTGGAATATCAAAGCCATGAAGAAGAAGGTCGCTCAGGGCAAGCGCGTCCCACTTCTTGTAGAGTGGGACGAGGAGAAGGCCAAAGCCCTTCTTGAGTCGCTTGCAACAAAAACTCTCCTTCCGCCACAAGACGCCTTCTGGGAAGGTAATCGGGTGCAGCAGGCCAGAGCAGGGCGAAGACTAAACGTGGAGAAGGCCCTGCATGCCCTAAAGCAATCTCTTGAAGACTGGAGCGACACCGTTACCCTCGAGACCTTCGACGTCCTTCCCCCCAGAGTGGATACATCGGAGGTCCTCAAGAGCCGGGGAATTACAACACTTCTTGCCTCCTTTGCGACGTCCCTCAAAGACCGAGAAGAGGACGTCGTCTTCAACATTGAAAAAGCCGCCGCCTCTCTCTCTGGGTACCTCCTGAAGAAAGGAGAGGTCTTCTCCTTTAATGCTGTGGTTGGCCGGGCGGAGAAAGAAGATGGGTACCGGAAAACCCGAATTCTCGCCAACGGCCGTCTTGTTCCGGGATATGGAGGAGGAGTGTGTCAGGTGGCCTCAACACTCTACAACGCCCTTCTCAGAACCGAAGCGGAAATCCTGGAACGCCATCCTCACTCTGGATATGCCTCAATCACTGCCTATGTTCCCCCAGGCCTCGATGCTGCGGTAAGCTACGGGAGCAAGGACCTTCGTTTTCGATTTCCTTCCCAGGATGTGGTGATTCTCGCATACCTCAGGGAGCAGGAGCTCGTGTGCGAAATCTGGGGGGAACGGGAAAACCCCGTCACCACAACCGTCACTCAAAAGCTCCTGAAGCTTGCGAAAACCGGTGAAGCTGAGGGCACACTGACTGTGGAAACAGTGGTACAGCGCACCAGGTCAAAGGACCTGCGCTTCGTCGACACGTACCTCATTCCCTGGGACTTTGCCTCAGAAATCGCCCGTCGCCTTTCTGGTTCATGAGCACTTCAAGCAACGCCGCGATGTTCTCACAGGGAATGTCTCGAGGAAGCGCATGAGACGGGGCAGCGATGTACCCTCCTCCATCTCCAAGTCTTGCCAGAATCTGACAGGTTTCCCTCCGGACTTCCTCAGGAGTTCCGAAAGGAAGGAGCCTCTGAATGCTTATGCCACCCCAAAAAGCGAGTTTCCCCTGGTACTCCTCCTTAAGAGCAAAAATGTCCATCACCTCAGGCTGGAAGGGATTGAAAACGTGAAGTCCAATTTCCACAAGGTCGGGAAAGATTTCCTGAACTTTCCCACAACAGTGAAGAAAGGTTTTCTTTCCTTTTTTCCGGACAAGAGCAATCATCTCAGCCATGCGAGGTTTGATGTACTTCCGCCAGAGTTTTGGCCCCATGATGAGTCCCCCCTGCCATCCCCAGTCATCCCCAAAGAGAACCCCATCGAGTCCAAGGTCCAGAGCCCGATCGATCACTTCAAGATGAAAAGAGGTAATGGCATCGAGCAAATCCTCAACAAAGTCCTGGTGCATTATCATATCGCTCAAGAATTCCTCCATTCCCCTGAGACTCCAGGCCCGCTCAAAAAGCGTATACGTCTCCCGTAAAAGCTTAAAAGTGTCCTGGTGACGCTCAACGAACCCGGGGATATGGGCGTACCGTAGAGGATCGGTGGGATCCGGAAAGCGGTACCCTGAAAGGCTTGGGCGCGAGAGCACCGGTATGGGATTCCCGATATCCGGGTCAATGGTACGATTCCACACCACCCCCCATTCGTCCTGGACAAATCCGGGAGCCACTTCCCGAAGACCCGAAGGGGGAATGGCTTTCACATAGGCAAGATGGTTTCCAAGCTTTTCCAGAAAGTCTGGATCCGAAAGGTACGCTGACATTTTCTCCCGCGCCGGTATGGTAAAGTCAACCTGGTAAGGGACAATGTCCGTGTCTGCAAAGGCCAGAGCACAGAGAACCCGTTCTTTTGGTGTCACAGAGAACCTCCTCCTCGGGCAACAACCTCGATATCAATGGTGGGCTTCTCCTGGTATACCTGGCCAAGGTTGAGCTCTTGCTTCCATACCGTATCCTTCTCTAAGGTCCCATCGACGTAACTGAGGATCTCCCCGGGCATATAGGCTTTGAGCGTCAGCACTATGGACCCAAGGAAAGGCTTGACCTTGGAAGCCCCAAGAGCGTTCAGCGCACTCTCAAGGTCCTCTCCTTTGAGATGAGCTTCAAGAATCACCAGGTCCTGGTCCCTGTACAGCCGGGCCGATTTCCCAAGGAACTGCTCAGTGAACTCTCTTGCCTTTTCTTCATCGGGAAAACGCCACTCCCAGGCCACCACATAGGGAGGAACATCCTCTCGAGTCTGCAGAATGATGTATTTTTGCTCCTCAGGAGGGAGCTTTCTGTACTCTCCCGAGGCCGCCTGTTTCAGCTGGGCAAAGACCGTGTAATCTTTAACGTACACCGCGATGCGAGCCCGAGGAATAGTCGCATCCTGAGCCACCTGGACGGCCAGCTCCACCTGAGCACAACCTCCAAGGATTCCCGCAAGGAGAACAAGAACGAGTACCGCAAAAATCTTTCTTGAGCGCATTGCCACGACCTCCCGGAATAATTGCTTCATGCACCATGTTACAGTACCTCAAAGAAATCCTCAAGCGGGGTGAAGCACATGGCCAGAGTAGAACTCACTGCCCAGCGCGGAAAAATCGAAGCCCGTATCGGAGAGGATACCGTCCTCTTCAAAAGTAGCGGTGCCGAAAGCGAAGTTGGCCACTGGCCCACAGAGTACATCCTCGCCGCTCTGGGAAGTTGCTTCTCCGGAACGGTCTTCTCCTACGCCAGAACCAAGGGACTCCCTTTAGAGAAAGTCATGGTTGCCCTTGAAGGGGAGGTGGTTTCAGGACCTTCGCGAATAGCCTCCATCACCATGGAGGTGGAATTCCTTGGGAATCTCACCAGAGCCGAAAAAGAACAGCTCCTTGCTGTGGGAGAGCGGGCCTGCACAGTGATGAACACCTTGAAAAGAGGGGTCGAAACCATCGTCACCCGTCTCAGGGACTAAGACCCGAGTATCTTTAGGAGTTCTTGGGCGTTCTGTACGGCGAAACCCTGATAGTCGTTGTCAAAGTAACAGTAGACCTCCCCCATCCTGCTAAAGGAGCGGATTTTCTCCGCCCAGGATTCGAGTTCTTCTCTGTCGTAACAGTGGGTGTAAAGACTTCGAGAACCGTGGAGACGGAGATAAACAAAGGAGGCTGTGACCACCTCCGCATAGGGGAAAAAGGGAGTATCGGCAAAGCAAAGGGCAATGTTGTGCCTGCGGAGGAGGTCGTACACTTCTTTGCAGAAGAAGCTCGGGTGACGGAATTCAAAAACATACCGGAAATGCGAAGCAAGGCGGGCCACAAAAGCCACAAGAATTTCCCTGTGGAAGGTAAAGCGAGGAGGAAACTGGAAAAGGAGAGGACCACATTTTTCCTTGAGAAGCTCAACCCGCCGGAAGAACAGGGCAAGGGGTTCTTCAACATCTCTGAGTTTCTTCACATGGGTGATGTACCGGCTGGCCTTCACCGCAAAGAGGAATGAGGGTGGGGTCTCGGCATACCACCTTGTGAGGGCTGTCTCCTTAGGCAGGTGGTAAAACGAGGTATTAATTTCCACGGTATCAAAAAGGGTGGCGTAGAAGGCAAGCCATGCCCTTTTGGGGAGATTTTCGGGGTACACCACACCCTTCCAGTGGTCGTATATCCATCCCGAGGTCCCAATGCGAACAGTCACCAGCACCGCCCACCTTCCTGAGGGTCAAGACCAGCCCGAAGAAAAAGCGGAGCGAGGTGATTCGTGGGACCAAATCCTCCCCCAAGGGGCAGGGCATGGGTAATCACGAGCTCCATGTACCGCCGGGCCTCGGCAACAGCCTCTTCCACCGCATACCCCAGGGCAAGGAGCGCACAGATAGCAGCCGAGTACGTGCACCCTGTACCATGGGTATTGGGGGTCTCGATGCGAGGACCTGAAAAGTATGTGAAATCCTTCCCATCAAAAAGTACATCGGTAACCTCATTTCCCGGAAGATGCCCTCCCTTAACAAGGACGTACCGCGGACCCTTTTCCCTGATACGCCGGGCGGCATCCTCCATATCCCTGAGGTTCTGTACCGGGAATCCAGCAAGGACCGAAGCTTCTTCAAGATTCGGCGTGACCACATGGGCAAGGGGAAGGAGTTCCTGAACCAGTGTCCGGATGGCTCGTTCTTCAAGGAGCACTGCTTTACTTTTGGCTACCATGACGGGATCAACAACAAGGTACTCAACAGGCCACCTGCAGAGCGCCTGCGCCACAGCCCTGATAATGTCCTCACTAAAGAGCATGCCGGTTTTCACCGCATCGACCCCAATATCCTCCATGATGCTCTCGATTTGCCGCGCAACCATCGATGGGGGCAAGGGGAAAATAGCGTCCACCCCTTTCGTATTCTGAGCCGTCACGGCAGTAATGGCGGTCATCCCGTAAACGCCAAAGGCACAGAAGGTCTTCAAGTCAGCCTGAATGCCCGCTCCTCCACCCGAATCGGACCCGGCAATGGTCAGTACCCGTCGCATGTTCCTTTACTCCTTCCTGCTGAAATGATTGAAACCCTGGGGAGCGAGGGGAACCAGGGTATCCTTCTTCCTCAAATACACACCTGCCCCCTCAACGATCTCCCCCACCCGGTGAACTGGAAGACCAAACCTTCGGGGAATTTCCTCCTGAATTTCCTCTCCCCGGTGGGGAGGAACGGTAAAAAGGAGCTCGAAGTCCTCTCCTCCCCGGAGGACAAATTCCTGGGGATCGCAACCCTCCTTTTCGCAGAACTGAGCAAGAAGGGGCGACACAGGAAGCGCGTCCTCGTAAAGAATGGCCCCCACGTGGCTCTCTTCAAGAATATGCCCGAGATCCTGGAGTAAACCGTCGGAGACATCGATAAGAGCAATCCGTTCCCCAAGCGCTCCAAGAAACCTTCCAACGTCAAGGCGAGGCGAAGCAGCAAAAAACCGTTGCCAGAGACCACGGTATTGCTCCTCAAGCACTTTTCTCCCTGCAAGGATGAGCCCTGCTTTTGCCTCCCCAGGGTACCCGGTGACAAAAATCCAGTCTCCTGGGCGGGCGTTGCCCCGCAGAAGAAGTGGCCGATCTCGCTCCACCTCCCCAAGAAGCACAAGGTCGAGCACTGCTGGTCCATCAATCCGGGCAAGATTCCCTCCGACCACCTCGACCCCATGCCGGGAGGCTTCTTCCTGAACACCCTGAAGGACCTCGTTGAGCCAGACGAAAGAGACGTCCTCCCGAAGGGCAAAGGAGAGCAGGGCATACCGGGGAATACCACCCATGGCCGCAATATCGCTGAGATTTGCCACAAGGAGGCGCCGACCGACAAAAAACGGAGGAATGAGTGATGCCTGGAAATGCACACCCTCAATCTGGCTATCCACAGTTGCAAGGAACCAGAACCCCTCCCTCCCCGGGAGGACAGCGCAGTCATCGCCAATACCCAGGGGAACGGTGGAAGAGAAAACGTTACGGATACGGGCAATCAAGCCGAACTCTCCAAGGTCACGGAGCTCCATGGTACCGCCTCCGAAAAGCATCGATTTTCTCGCGAAAGGCAAAGGCAGCATCCCGCACTGAGGGTGCCCCAACAATAGCCGACACCACCGCCACCCCATCAACACCCGTAGTTAGGACCGCTTCAAGGTTCTCCAGAGTAATGCCCCCAATGGCCACCACGGGGATTCTTACGGCTTTCTTGATTTCCCGAAGGCGCTCAAGGCCAATGGGTGCCCCCGCATCTTTCTTCGTCGTTGTAGGAAAGACCGTTCCTACTCCCAGGTAATGGGCTCCAAGGCGTTCCGCCCGCTGCGCTTCTTCTACGGTGTCACAGGAGTACCCCAGGATGAGATGAGGCGCAATACGCCGGGCGTACTCAAGAGGCATGTCGTCTGGTCCAAGGTGCACCCCGTCAGCGTCGCTAGCCAAAGCGATGTCCAGCCGGTCATTCACGATGAAGAGGACTCCGTGGCGTCGTGTGCAGTCCCGAAGGAGCAGAGCTTCCTCAAGGAATTCTCTCGTGGAAACCTCTTTCTCCCGAAGCTGTATGACAGAAGCCCCTCCCGCAATGGCCTCCTCAACCACCTCGAGATTCCTGCGCTTTTGAATCCTCCGATCCGTAATGACGTACAGTGAGAAATCCCTCACTGGAGCACCTCAAAAGAGAGATTCCTGGCAAAATCGTCCTCTGAGAGCGAGTACATCACATCGAAAAGCCGCATACGGAAACTCCCAGGACCCTGAGAATCACGAATTGCCCTTTCCGCACAGACTCCCAAAAATCCTAAAGCCCCAAGCGAAGCCAAAAGCGCATCACTCTCTACCGCCGCAAATGCCCCACACAGAGAGGTTGCCATACACCCGGTCCCCGTCACCCGGGTCAACAGGGGATGGCCATTGTGGACGGCAACAATCCTCTTCCCATCGCTTACGTAATCCACGGCACCGGTGATTGCCGCGGTGACTCCAAATTTCAAGGCCACTTCCCGAGCCAGAAGTGCCTGGTTCTCTGCTTCTGCTTTGGACTCCACTCCACGCTCGCGGGAGGGACGACCAAGGAGAGCGCATGCCTCGGCGGCATTTCCCCGCACAATGGTCACACGAACGCGCTCAAGGAGAAGAAGCGCGGCCTCTTTTCGGAAGCGTGTGGCCCCCGCCCCTACTGGATCAAGGATAACAGGAATACCCAGGGCGTTGGCCTTCTTCCCTGCAAGGAGCGCGCTTTTGATAATGTCCTCTGTAGGGGTTCCGAGGTTCAGCACCAGTGCCTCTGCACCCGTAACCATTTCCTCGACTTCTTCCCGGGCGTAGGCCATAACCGGTAAAGCTCCCAGGGCGAGCATCGTATTCGCATTGTCATTGGCCACAACGATATTGGTGATATGGTGTACCAGAGGCCGCTTCTGGCGAATCCGTACCAGGATTTCCGCGCATTTCTCTCCTAATGTCATGTACCTTTCCTCCTCCGCCAGGCCCAGTAGAGCCCTCCTGCAGCAAGAAAGCTCGGAACAGAGGCACCGAAACCGGGAAAAACCTTCAGGAAAAGGGCATAAACCCCCACACCCAGAATCCAGGAGACCAGGGCCTCCCAGACAATCGGTGGGCACCTGTCGTAGAGTTCTTCGGGTTGTACCTTTCGTCTGCGGATCACGAAATAATCCACAAGGACAACGCCAAAAAGGGGGATAAATACCGCACCAATGAGGAAGAGGAAACTCTCATACCGTTCCATGGGGAAGACAAGGGCAAGAAGTGTCCCCAGCGCCCCGAAAAGGGCCACCGCTATTTTCTGCCGAAAGCGAGGAAGTACATTGAGCAGAGACACCGCAGCCGAGTAAATGTCCAGAAACGTTGTGGTGAAGGTGGAGAAGAGTACGATTGCAAGGGCTATGGAGCCAAGACCAAGCACCACCATAGCCGGGAGAGGGTCGGTCCGTCCCGTAGTCAGAGCGCTCACAAGTCCCACAGTGTACATCCAGGAACTCGCCACAAAGTACCCCCACCAGGTGCCCCAGAAAGCCCCCCGGGTATTGCGAGCAAAGCGGGTGTAATCAGCCACAAGGGGGAGCCAGGAAATCGGCATAGCCACCACCAGGTCAAACCCTGCTCCCCAGGGTAAAGACCCTTCCCCCCGGAGTCGCAAGAGTTCGCCGAAGGAAACCTGCCGCAATGCCACGAACGTCATAACTCCGGAAAGCCCGGCCAGGGCAATCACGGCCACACGTTCCATCCACTTCCACCAGGGGGTTTCAAGAAAGGCCCAGAACGTGCTCACGAGACCAGCAATAAAGAGCAAAAGCCGGGGGAAGGAAAACCCAAAGATCGCCCGGAGAATCTCGTCTCCCGCCCGGGCACAGATAATCACCATAATGGCAGTCCAGCCGATGAGCTGAAGAATGTTGAGGAAAGACGCCAGATACGATCCCCACTTCCCGAAGGCAAGCCGCACCGAGACCATGGCAGGAACCCCAAGTTCACTCCCCAGGATTCCTCCAAGGGCAAAAGGCGTGTTCCCCACCACATGCCCCAGAAGAATGGCCAGCATCCCACCCACAAAACCCAGAGGAGCGAGAATACCTCCTGCCCAGACTTCCGATATCGCCACTGCTGCCCCTGCCCAGAGGAGGAAGAGGTCAAACCCTAAGAGGTGCCGTTTTTCCCTGGGGATGGGTTGCACATCGTTTAGCATCGCCTTGAAACCTCCTCACAAAAGAGTGCGTCGTGGACAGTTCTTCGCAGAACCCGGAGAACCACAACGCCCAGGATGCTTCCCGGAATACTGCTCGCAAAGAAAGCAGCCTGGAAAAAGAGAAGCGTCCCCGTCTTCCCCACAAGCGGAGCCACCAGGTACGCGCTGAGGAAAGCACCAACAATTCCCGTTCCTATGGGCTCGAAAAACCCTGCAATATCTCTGCGCCAGAGGCGATACACGAGACCAACCACAAGGGCTCCGGGAATACCTCCCGGGAGGGCGAAAATCGTCCCCGTTCCAAGGAGTATGCGAATGATCCCGGCTATTCCCGCCGCCAGTGCTCCGTACCAGGGCCCAATGGTAACGCCCGCCAGGACGTTAATGGCGTGCTGGAAAGGGAAGACCTTCGCAGGACCGACGGGAATGTGGAAGCCTGACGCCGCAACAGCCAAAGCGGCAAAGAGCCCCGCATACAGGAGTTTTCGTAAATGTCCTCCCCGCATGTCCCCCACCTCCAAAAAAAAGCCACCTGCCAGGTCGGCAAGTGGCTCGAAATCCACCAACTCCCTCCGCTGGCATTACCCAGATCAGGTTCAAAGGGTCGAGAGCTTGCGCTCTCCTCTCAGCCCCGCGTTATGGAGCTCCCCCGGTTCCGTATTGAACTTTTTTAAACCTTTTTCTATTATACCTTATCCGTCAACTCCCAACGTTCACCACGACTTTGATAGATTCAGCCTTGTGCTCATGGGCGAAAAGCAAAGCCTCCTGGGTTTTTTCCAGGGGAAAGCGATGGGTGATGAGCGTTGCAAGATTCACCCGACGGGCGTTGAGAAGGTCCACACAGCCCTTGTACATGTTGGCGTACCGGAAAACCCCCAGGACATCGAGCTCTTTATCGAGAATCCTGATGACACCGAAATCAAAATGCGTCTTCGAGGGTAAACCCACAAGGACGACTTTCCCGCCCCGTTTTGCCACCTCTACAGAAAGCTGCGCTGTTTGGACGCTTCCGGCAGTTTCAAAAACAAGATCAGCACCTCTCCCCTGAGTAAAGGCACGAACCTCTTCCTCCACATTGTCTTTTGCAGCGTTCAAGACAAGTCGTGCTCCGAGCTCCCGGGCCTTCTCGAGTCGCTTCTCCACAACGTCCACCGCGATAATCTCGGTAACGCCTCTTGAGAGCAACGCTTGTAAAGTCACAAGACCAATCGGACCACTCCCAAGAACAAGCGCCACATCCCCAGGCTTTGCCTGCGCCCGGTGCACGGCGTACATACCCACTGCCAGGGGCTCCACAAGTGCTGCCTCCTCGAAACTCACCGAGGGATCCACGGGATAGGTGAAGTTCGCAGGGTGCACGACGTATTCACAGAAAGTCCCGTTCACCGGTGGTGTAGCCCAAAAAACCACCTCGGGACAGAGGTTATACCTCCCCTGGCGGCAAAAATCGCACCTGCCACAGGGGATACCCGGCTCCATGGTCACCCGGTCCCCAGGCTTAAGATGCGTTACTCCTTTCCCTACCTCCACAACCTCTCCCGAACACTCATGACCCAGGATGAACGGGGTTTGGACCACGAAATCGCCAATACGACCTTCCACAAAGTAGTGAACATCCGAACCGCACACCCCAACACTCCGGATGCGAACGAGAACTTCCCCCTCCTTCGGGACAGGGATGGGGAGCTCTTCGATCTCAATATGCCGTATATCCTTCATCACCGCAGCCTTCATCGCTTGTCCCATAGAGAAAACCCCCTTTACGATGCAACTTCTATGATTTTCTGCACCAGAAAAGCCTCCGGGACAGCCCCCTCTAAAGCAACGGTCTCGTTCAGGACGATTTTCGGGACCGCTCGCACGCCATAGCGGTATGCCAGGTGGGGGAACTCGAGGATTTCCACCATGCTGGAGGAAACCCGATCGCTCTCGAAGGCCATTTTGTGAGCCAGGACAACCGCCTGAGGACAGAAGGGACAGGTTGGTGTCACAAACACCTGAAGGGTGACGTCCTTCGTCAGTGCTTTCAGGAAGGCCCTGGTGTCTTCCGAGAGGTCTGTAGTCCTTTGCGAGACAAAGACCAGGGTTTCGATAAACCCTGAAAACTCGTAACCTGAAGGAATACCGAAGAACCGGATACCGTAGTCCTTCTCCCCTTCAACGGTGAAGGCCGGAATTTTGTCGATACGGAAAGCCGCTGCAACTTCCCGATCCAGAACAAAGTTGTGCACCTCAAGGCGCAGAAGCGGCGAAAGACGGACAACTTCCTCAAGGAGCATCCGCACCTCGCGGCATGTCTCACACTCAAGTTCCTGCGTGAAGAAGCGGAGCGTGACCGGATGGAGAAGGTGCTCCGCAAGGTACGTCTCAAGCGTCCTGCGATCTTTGTCCTCAAGCAATGCCATGTTCTCCCCCCTACCCAAAAAGGCTTTCAAATTTCCGCTGAAAACCGGGGAGGTTTTCAATATCTCCCCCGGGACAGCGCTCCGCAAAGCGGAGAACACCATGCGCATCGATGAGCACCACTGCCCATTCCGCAAGGCCACTGGCCCCCAGAACCCCAAAGGCCTTGGTGACCTCGAGAAAGACATCACTGTAGAGAGGAAAGGTCAAGTGGAGACGGCGCTGGAGTTCCTGATGGGTAAAAATGCTTTCAGTACTGATACCTATAAAGAGTCCCCCCTTCTCTTCCACCCTTTCTGCCCACTCGTTGTACCGGGGCAGGAAAGTCATCCCCCGGGGGCTAAAACCAGAATCGAAAAAGAGTACTAAAGCCGGTTTTCCCCGAAGGAGCTGAGCAAGGGAGAGCACGTTTCCCGTCCCATCGATAAGCCACCCATCAGGATGGGGCTCATTCAGGCGGGGCCGGCTCCGCCAGAGGAAAGTCAGAACCTCACGCATGAAAAGTGGAAGTTCATTCGGTCCACGAGCGGTAATAATGTTCCCATCCACCACCACCGGTGCGTCAACGAACTCCCCACCGGCGTTGTTGATGTCATCCCGGAGTGAAACGAGCCCTGCAATCCTTTTCCCCCGGATGATGTCCGCCGAGATGAGGACCCAGGGTCCCCGGGAAAGCGCCCCAATCAGCTTCCCCTGCTGGTACATCTCCCGCACCAGGTTTGTGACCACCGGAAGCCGACGAAGGTAATCAGGAGCAAACCCTCCAGGAATAATGATACCGTCAAAATCCCTTGGGGACACGGAAGAAGTCACCATCTCGGCTTTGGCAGGAAAACCATGACGCCCAAGAAAGGTTTCCTCAATCCCAGGTCCTACAAGCTTTGCCTCCACTCCTTCTTCCCGAAGCCGCAAGAGAGGATACCAGAGCTCCAGCTCCTGGTACTGATTTTCAACGAGGATAACAACGCGTCGATGCGCCATGGTCACACTGCCTCCCCGGTAAGCTCCTCCTTAAGCCCGACCAGACGGAGGAAATGCCGCTTCTCCTCGGCGATGACTTCCTCAACCCAGGCCTGTTTCTCCCGGGGGACAAAAGGCAAAAACCCCTGGTAGAAAAGAATGCTTTCTTTCTCCACCTGAATACCAGTGCTGAGGGCTTCAGAAAGGCCCATGTTCTCTGCCGAAACTTCCCCCCTGAGAACTTTGGAAAGCACTCCAGTCTCCACGATGGACCCCAGGTACTGGGAGACCTCACCACTCGCATCGATAAGGGTCTCTCCAGTCTCTTCAAGGAGCCTGGTGAAGGTCTCAAGGTGCCGTCGTTCCTCATCGGCGAGGAACTGGAACATTCTTTTCCCATCCTCCCGGGTTGCTCTGGATTTCAGGTCCTCGTAAAAGGCTATACCCTTTCGCTCAAGCTCTACGGCCATACTGAGGATTTCCGAAGGGGCAAATCGGAATGCCACTGGTATCACCTCCTCTTGTGTGCTTCCTATTGTACCAGATTTTTTCTCAAGTATAATGAAAGTGGTGATGGCAGTGGGCGAAGTGCGGCCTCCTCAACCGGTTAAGCTTTTCATTGCCACGCTCTACGAGGACCCTGAGGTACTTGTGCGTCTTCTCCCCCGCTTGACCGATCGCCTCGGGGACATCGAATGGCAGAGCGATCCCATCCCCTTCACGTACACCGACTACTACCGCGACATCGGGGAACGACTCCTCCGGGTTTTCCTTGTTTTTCGGGAACTTGTGGATCCAGGAATTCTCCCTGAAGTCAAACTTTTCACCAACGAGCTTGAAAAATCTACGGCAGATACCACACATCCCCGTCGCATCAACCTCGACCCTGGGTATTTTGATGGGGGGAAGATTGTCCTAGCCACGACCAAAAACTTCTCCCACCGGGTGTACATTGGGCGAGGCATCTACGCCGAGGCCACCATCAAATGGGAAAAGGGCGATTTCCGTCCTTTCCCCTACACATACCCCGACTACCAGAGTGAGGCTTACCGACCAATCCTGCGAAAGATCCGCGAACTTTACCGGGCCTCCCTCAGCGCTCTGTCTTCAAAGCCAAAGAGCGCCTGATAGAGCGGATGGGACCGAAGAAGCGCTTCGTGAGTTCCTTCCCCCTGGACTTCCCCATCGGCTACAAGGACAATACGGTCAAGGTCTTTCACCATCCGCAGAGAATGCGCAACAATGATGACGGTCTTGTCCTCCTCAATTTGAGCAATGGTTTCAAGGATGTACCGTTCTGACTCGGGATCGAGGTTCGACGTTGCCTCATCGAAAACCAAAATAGGGGAATTCTTGAGGAAGGCTCGGGCAATGGCGATCCGTTGCCTCTGTCCTCCCGATAAGCGGCATCCTCCTTCCCCTACGTCGGTATCGTACCCGTGTTCAAGTTGCATGATGAACTCATGAGCCCGGGCTTTCCGGGAAGCCCTCTGGATATCCTCTTCGGAAGCATTGAGATTCCCGTAGAGGATATTCTCCCGGACTGTCCCGCCAAGAACCAGGGCATCCTGGAGCACCACGCCAATAAGGCTCCGGAGTGACGAGAGCTTGATTTTCCGGATATCTATTCCGTCAATCTCGATGCAACCCTCGTCAGGGTCGTAGAAACGCAAAAGGAGGTTGATGATAGTGGTTTTCCCAGCGCCACTTGGGCCAACGATGCCCACTCTCTCCCCTTTGCGGATGTCTAAAGAGAAGTTCTTAAGGATTTTCTCACCCTTGTAGGAGAAAGAAACGTTACGGAAAGAAATGCGTTCTCTGAACTCCCGGAGTTCTACGCCCTCGTCGTTCTCGGTGACAAAGGGTGCGGTGTCAAGGAACTCAAAAATCCGCTCCAGCGAAGCGAGACCCTGCTGGAAAAGCTGGAAACCTGAAGAGAAACGAGAGAGCGGAGAAGAAGCAATAACGAGATATCCCAAAAAGGCGATGAGCTGCCCAGGAGTGAGGAAGCCCCTAATAACCTCACGCCCTCCATACCAGATGACCGCTGTAACACCGCAGGAAGCCACAAGCTCAACAAGAGGATTGAAGAGGGCTCTGGCTTTTGCCTGCTTCATGGCAAGGTAGAAATTCATCTCATTTTCCCGCTCGAACTTCTCCACCTCGTAGTGGCCACTGACATAGGACTGAATGACCTTGATGCCTGTCACCGTCCGCTCCACAAGGGAGGTCAGAGCAGCTACCCTGCTTTGGAGAAGATGGGAAAACCCCCGGATGCGCTTCCCCAGAATATCCACGCAAAGACCAACCAGAGGAAAGACAATGATCGAAAGCAGTGCTAGTTTCCAGTGGATGAAAAAGAGGAACACCACAGAACCCAAAAAGAGCAAAAGGTCCATGAGCATCGTCACAAGGGCGCTGGAGAAAAAGTTCTGCAAAACGGCAATATCGCTGGTCATCCGGGAGATAATCTCCCCTGGTGGGTTCTCCTGGAAAAAAGCCACGGAGAGATGATGCAGGTGCTGGTAGAGCTCAGAGCGAAGCCGGGTGATGACTCGAAAGCCGGCAAGAGAAACCCAGAAGCTCTGAACATAGGACGCCACGCCCTTGACAAAGAAGATTCCCACAATCCCCAGGGCAATGAACACTAAAAGTCGCAGATTCTTCTCAAGGAGAGCCCGGTCGATAGTTTTCTCCACAAGCCAGGGCAGAGCAAGGTTGAGCAAGGCACCAAGAACCGCCAGAAGGAGAGCGCCAAGGATATACTTCCAGTACGGCGTAAGGTAACGGAAAAGCCTGACCAGATGTCCCTTGCGTTCAGCCATAGAGCTCCTCCACAACGAGCCCCACGAGTTTCTCCACTGCTTTGGCTGGAAAGACCTCTTCCGGAAAATCCGGTACCTCCTGCCTAAGAAGCCGAAGGGCTTCCTGAACAACTCCCTCCACAGTGATCTCTCCCCGAAGTTCCGGGAATACCGCTTTCCCCAAAATTTGGTTCGGCAAGCTCAGGAATCCCGAAGAATGAATCATTCTTTTCAGAATCCACCGCTTCACTATTTTACCCCAAAGGGGCATTCTCCCCAAGAACTCCCCAGCACCCATCACCGGAACCCTGGTCGCCGCCTCCTGGAAGAAGGGCACAAGGACGAGACCCCGTTTCCTCCGATACAGCACTTCAAGGTTACTCGATCCAGGAACCATAAAGACCAGGTCCGAGGCAGCAATGAGGTCTGAAGTTTTGCCGAAAAAGGGGAGGAAACGTTTCAAAAGCTCCTGGAAGAAAGGAACATCCCTGGGAGAATAGTAGGGAGGAAAGGCCATAAGGAAAAGACTCTTCGGGAAGAAAGAGGAGAGGGCCTCCGCGCAACGGAGAAAGAAAGGCACGAGATACTGGTAGGCGAAGGAACGACTTCCCGGAAGGAAAAGGAAACGCGGGGATCCCGGAGGCAGGGTCAGGGTCTCCACAGAACGTTCTACAAAAGACCGCAGGAGATCCCCAACAAAAACCTTCTTCGTGAAGGACACCTGGTGGAAATCCTTCTGGAAACGAGCAAGGTAGACATCAACACCAAAGGACCGACGAGGGTATCCATCATACACCCAGAGAGGGTAGCGACTCCGGAACTTAAGAAGGCGCGCATAGAAGAGGTCCCCTCCAAGGAAAAGCACAAGACCCCGGGGTGGGAAGGTAACCCCACCTCCTCCAAAGCAGAACCGCACCGTCTTTGGGGGGTTGAAAACCCTCTCAACCAGAGGAAGGCTCTGAATCACCACTTCTTCTTTCCCAGAGCGGAACTGACATGGAGGGGTGAAAACCCAGACACGAGGAGGGACAGTGATTTTCTCCAGCTCTCTAAGGAGAGGGGAAAGCCAGAAGGCAACCTCTCCAGGGCTGTTCACGGTGACAAGAAGGAGTGGCCTATTCAAGGTACTGCGCCACCACCTCAGCAACCCGCTCAAAAGTCCGCCCATCTCCGAGTTGAAGGGCAATCTCTTCAGCCCACCTTCTCGCCCTCTGGGGCAGAGAGGAATCGGCGAGTAACCTCTCCATGGTTCTGAAAAGCTCCGCGGGGGTAAACCTCCCCTGAACGAGTTCTGGGGCAATTTCCCACCCGAGGAGGATGTTCGGAAGACCAATAAAGGGAGCCTGAAACAGGAGGCGTCCCAGAAGGAACGTCACCCATGAAGTCCGGTACACAACAATCTGGGGAATGCCTCCCAAAGCGACCTCGAGCGTTACGGTTCCGGATGAAGACACCGCAAGCACCGTATCCTCAAAAAGCGGGTACAAATCCCTTCGGTCCACAATCTGAACGGGAAAAGGGCCTCGTCCTGCCTCAAGAAGTGGACGAAGCAAAGGAGAGGCAGCAACAATCACCAGACGGTATCCGGAGAAATGTCCACCGTATTCGGAGAGAAACTCTCGCAAAACGGGAAGGAACGACAAAACCTCGTTCCGGCGACTCCCGGGGAGAAAGAGAATGGTCCGAGGATTCGGGCCCCTCTGAGGGATTTTCCCCCACCATGCCCCGAGAGGATGCCCCACCCAGCTGACACGGGCCCTGCCTCCGAGAAAATACTTTCCCTCCCAGGGGAAAAGATGCAGAATATGATCAGCACACCGTGCAAGGAATCTCCCCCGCCATCTCCCCCAGGCCCACACCTGTGGTGGAGCAAAGTACACAACCGGTATACCTTCCCTGGCACAGAGGCGTACCAGGCGGAGGTTAAAACCCGGATTATCGATGGCTAAAAGTACCGAAGGCTTCTCCTTCCTCAAAAACGCAGAGGCCTCACGCCAGGTTTTCCTCCAGAAAGAGAGTGCCCGGAGGACCTCTGAAAGTCCCACCGTTGAGTGGGAAACCGTATCGACGAGAAGACGAGCACCTGCTCTCCTGCTCTCCTCTCCTCCCAGGGCCACAACTTCTACCTCTGGTCTGCGTTCTCGAAGGAGAAGGATAATCTGCGATGCCCAGAGGTCTCCAGATAGATCACCACAGGACAGCAAAAGACTCCTCTTCACAGGGTAATTCCCAAGACAGTCACCCCAGACTGCTTCGAGAGTTCCCGGATCTCTTCCTGGTCCACAAGGAGCGTCCGGCCGCTTTCCAGGGCGAGAACCCTCCCCCCACCCTCAACCAGAAGGCGAACAGTTTCAGCACCAACCGTGGGAATGTCAATGAAAAAGTCCTGGTTACTTCGCGCCACCTTCACCACCACTCCCCCCCGAGCCAGTGCCAGCCCCCTCCGGATGGTCTCATCGGTACCTTCTGCACCCTCAAGGGCCACAATTGTTCTCCGCCTCACCACCACTGTCTGGCCAATTTCCTCATCAGCCAGGAACCGGGCAATCCTAAAACCATAACGGATGTCATGCCATTCTTCCTCAGTAGGCGGAGGCCCACAGAACACTCCTTCCCGGGTGATCCACTTCTTGAGAAAATCCGCAGGAGAAAGCACCTGCACGTGTTGCTTCCGGAAAAACTCCAGGAATTTCCCGAGAATATCCCGGTCCTGAAGGCTCCGACATGCGGCGAAAAACTCTGCTCCGGAGGCATCCGTCACCCCAAGAGCAAAAACGTGGGCCTTGGGGACCTTCCCTACACAGCACACTGCATGAGGCCGCTCCTTCGCAAGGACCTGTGCCAGCTCATCCAGAGACAGGCGCTCTAAGAGGTATTCCGGAACGAGCCGAGGGTGCAACCGCAAAAGGCGGCAGGACACCGTGGTAACCTGAAAGGCGCAAGAGGCTTCCTCCTTCACCAGAACTGGCAGAATCCCCTCACCAGCCAGAAGGAGTATCCTCAAAGTCGCAGGCCTCCTCCCTCACCCAACGGGTGATGCCCCGCCTGGTCTTTACGAGGAAAGCAAGAATCTCCTCCACAACCTCCGGATCAAAACCTTTTCCCCGAATCTCCTCCATGGCCTTTCGAAGAGGCAGACCGCTACGAAAGAGGAAACGGTACACCTGAGCAATACTCTCTCGTTTCTTCTGGGGAATTCCTCTCCGCCGCATGCCAACCCTGTTGAGCCCAAAAATCCTCGCCGGATGACCATCAGCAAGTACATACGGAGGAATATCCATAACGACTTTGGAAAGTCCCCCAATCATGGCGAGTTTGCCAATCCGCACGAACTGATGAACCCCTACAAAGCCACTGAGAGTTGCCCAGTCTTCAACGGTGACATATCCGGCAAGGCTTGCTCCATTGGCCATCGTCACCCCGTTACCCACAAAGCAGTTGTGGGCAATGTGACAGTACGCCATAATGAAGCAGGACTTTCCGATGTGCGTAACCTTTCCTTCGCCGGTTGCCCGGTGCACCGTCACAAACTCCCGAAGCACAGTCCCCTCACCGATGATGACTCCGCTCTCCTCTCCCTGGAAGGCCACATCCTGAGGGGGTGTACCGATGATGGCGTGATGCCCAATCACACAGGAGGGACCAATCTCCACCCAGCCCTCAAGAACTGCAAAGGGCTCAATCCTGGTTCCATCCCCCACCTGGACCTTCCCCCGGATAATGACGTAGGGACCGATTTCAACGTTTGCCCCGATTTGAGCTTCCGGGTCTATCCGTGCTGTCCTGTCAATCCCCATCCTCCACGGCCTCCCAGAGCAGTTTCACCATGGCCTGATTCAAGGCGTGTCCCGACCGCAACCCCAGAAATCCTCCTCGAATTCTCCTCCCAAGGAGCATCAAATCACCAAGGAGGTCGAGGATCTTGTGGGCACAGGCCTCAGAGGGCAACCGGAAGGGTTTGTTCCCCACCCCCAGAGCGTTCAGAAGCACCGCTTCATCCTGTACTCCCTTACCAAGACCCAGTTTCCTAAGTTCTTCTCCTTCCCAGAGAAAGGCAAACGTCCGGGCTCCCAGGATACCCCCTGGTTCTTCTCCCTCCTGAAATGTCAGACCCTGGAGGAACTCCCCTTCTTCCGTACAGTCAAGGATATACGTGGCCACAAAATGCTGTGCCGGAAAGGCAAAGAGGTGTTTTGCACCCTGCTGCACGTGGAACACCCGATCAATCACCAGCATCTTCCGGGGAGCTTCCTGTTCTTTTATTCCGGCCCTCTCAAAGGCCTGAAACCAGAGAAGGGCACTCCCGTCTCCCCCAGGGAGTTCCTCACCTTCCACCACTACCTCGAGGTTATCCACTCCCGCACCCCAGCATGCCCCAAGAAGGTGCTCCACCGTGGCTACGATGAGCTCTCCGTTTTTAAGGAGCGTTGAGCGGCACCCCAAAGCTGCATACGGGAAAAGAGCCGGGATAACACCCTTTCTTTCCCCGCAAAGGACCCGAAAGACTATCCCCTGATTCACTTTCCCGGGAGAAAGGGTAACCCGGACCTCCTTTCCGCTGTGGAGACCCTGTCCTTCAACCACCACAGAGCAACCGATGGTACGTTGCAACGGAAGCATTTTCACTCTCTGAGGAGCTTTCGAACAAGCTCTTCAAGTTCCTCTATTTTCTGCCACATCTTTGGAAGTTTTCGAATCAGGGCTCGTTCCCTCAATTCCTTATGGTGCTCCTGAGCAGGAAATCCGGAAACCATCTCTCCTGGTGGCACCTTTGCCGTAACTCCTGCCCGGGCAGCAATCCTTGCTCCCTTCCCAATCCAGCAATGGTCCGTTACCCCTGCCTGCCCACCCATCACCACGCCATCCTCAAGGATACTGCTTCCAGCGACTCCCGACTGGGCAACGATAATGACGTGGTCCCCAATACGGACGTTGTGGGCCACCATAACCAGATTGTCAATTTTTGTCCCCCGGCCAATACGAGTACATCCAAGAGTTCCCCGGTCCACAGTGGTATTCGCTCCAATTTCCACGTCGTCTTCAATGACTACTGTCCCGATGTGAGGGATTTTCTCGTACCTCTCCCCGGTCCACTCATACCCGAAACCGTCTGCCCCCACCACAACACCGCTGTGCAGGATGACCCTGTTCCCCACGGTGCAGTACTCCCGCACAACCACCTGGGGATAGATGAGGCAATCGGCGCCAATCTGAACTCCCTTCCCGATGTACACCTGGGGGAAAATACACGTTCTGTCCCCTATAGAGGCGTCTTCCTCAATAACCGAGAAAGCCCCCACCGAAACCCCGACGCCAAGCCTTGCCCTGGGGTGAACAAAGGCCAGGGGATGGACGCCAGAGGGTGGACGGAAAGGGGAAGCAAAACGGGCAAGAACCCGGGCAAAGGCAATCCGGGGATGGTCAACCTCGATCACGTATTTTCCAGGCAGACACTCTCTGCACCCTCTTCCCGCAACAACTGCCTTTGCCCGGGACGAGAGCACCTCAGAAAGGGCACGGGCATCGAAAAGGAAAATCAGGTCCTCTTCTTCGGCTCTCTGGGGCTCTTGAACACCCCTGACGACGAAATCAGGGTCACCAAAAAGGTGACCCCCAATGATTTCTGCCAGCTCACTGAGGCGGAAAAAGCTCACTTCTTCTCCTTCGCGGCCACAATGTTCTGGAGTTCCTGAATCACCTGGTCGGTAATGTCTACACCGCCGTAGAGCACAAGGGGCATTTCCAGAACTTCTTTCTGGTTGACCGGAATGCGCAGAGCACTGCGGACAACCAGGGCGAGTTTCATGGATTCGGCCACTTTCCGGATGGCGCTGATCACATCGCCGTAACGCTCCTCAATGAGCGCCTGGCGCTCTTTCAGCATTTCATCGCGCACCGGTGCCCAGGCAGCGTTCATTTCTTCTTCAAGCTTCTGAACTTCCTCACGGGTCTTTCCTTTCCCCTTTTCGTTCAGCTCCTGCTGCCTTTTCTGAAACTCCTCGGCAATCTTTCTCTCAAGTTCGGCAATCTTTGCCGTATTGGGATGGGCGTCGAAAATCTTGTTGATGTCCACCACACCAATGGCCACCGTTCCTGAGGATGACGCAGAACTCGTCTGCCCCTGAGCAGGTTTCTTGGTCTGCGTCTGTGCCAAAACCAGCGTGCTCCCCAGAAGGACCACAAGAATTCCGACCATTGTGGAGATGACGAACTTCCTCATGGGCACTCTCCTTCCCTAGAACATTCAGAACGTTTGCCCAATGCTCACATAGGTTTGGCTTCCCGTTTCACCAATACCGTAATCAAGGCGAATCGGCCCAATAGGCGTATCAAAACGGAGCCCAACCCCGTAGCCTATCTTCACATCCCCAAGGTCGATGGGCTCTTGAAGGTCCCAGGCATAGCCGGCGTCTCCAAAAACCACAAGCTGGGTATTCTTGGCTACCTCAAAACGATACTCGAGATTCGCCACAAGCATTTTGTCTCCCTGGAACTCATAAAGGTCATACCCTCGAAGGGTATTCACCCCACCCACTGAGAACTTCTCGAAACTCGGGAGCTCTCGATCGGCAATGCCCCCAAGGACCCTCAGGGCCAGCACCGAATTCTCTCCGGTGTTCATGTAGTTCCGGGCATCAAGGATATACTTCGTGTAGTCGTAATCACCTCCCAGGAATCCTCCCGCAAATTCAACCTGAAGCGTGCAGTACCACCCCTCGTGGGGATTGAAAACATCATCCCGAGTGTCATAGATGATGGTTGGTGTGAGGGAATTCGTTTTCCCATCCGCTTGAGGCGGTTCTCCAGAGAGAGGCGTGATGGTGATATCCTCCGACTTGTACTGAATGCGCCAGTGCCATGCGTCACCGAAACGACCACCAAGGGCAACCTGGCCCCCGAGGCGTTCCTCTTCGTACTCTCCGACGACTTCCTGCTCCACCCAGTGTTTCTTTTTCTCCACCCTGTCATAGAGGGCAACCCCGAAGAAAATGGGTTCGCCAAAAAGCCAGGGCTCCTCAAACGAGATACGGTAGAGTGTTCGAGCTCCAAATTCGTAACGGAGTTCGAGTTTCTGGGCATTTCCACCGAAGTTGGATTCCTGATACCGGACAAACCCCAGCCATCCCTTCTCGCTGTTGTAGCCCACCCCGATTCCGGCTTCCCCCGTGGGCTTTTCCACAACCTTCACCTTGACCACCACGTGGTCCCGATCGCTTCCCGGCTCGAGCTTCATGCTGATATCCTCAAAAAACCCCAGGTTATAGATGGCCCGCATGCTCTCTTTGATTTTAGCGAAGTCAAAGACGACAGGAGGGGTGAACTTCAGCTCCCGCCGCAGGACGTATTCCTTCGTCTTCTGCAGACCTTCAAAATCCACCCGCTCCACAATACCCTCCCGGATGGTGAAATGGAGGACACCCGATGCATCGAAACGGATGTCCTCGACCGCAGTCATGAGAAAACCCCTGTTGCTGTACAGCGCCTTAATGCGCTCAAGATCCCGCTGAAAAATCTTCCAGTTCATGACCTGCCCGGGGGCAACGATCATGGCCTGACGGATCTCCCCCGTGGAGAGCACGGTATTTCCCTGAATGTCTATAGCCTGGATGACCGGCAACTCCTGAACCTTGTAAATGACCTCGATACCGTCAGGGTAACGCTTTGTTTCCACCCAGACCTTTGCAAAGTACCCGAGGTCGTAAATACTCTTGACGTCCTGCTCAACCTTCTGGGGATTGAAAGGCTCTTTAAGACCCAGGGAAATGGCCGAAAGGATGAGCTGGGTATGCACGTGCTCATTCCCTTCCACCCGCACGGCAACGACAGGGAGTACAGCTTCCTGGGCAAAAGCCTGAGAGCTCCAGACAATCACCACTGCTACGGCAATCACGACAAGCCACCAAGAGGACCGCTCGGCCACCGGCTCTTCTCCCCCTTTCAAATCAGAACTTCGTGGAGAACTGAAGCATCCATTCCGTTTCACCGCTCTCGGTCCGCTCAAGCTTCAGGGACCATTCTTTTCCAAAGTCGATGTTCATCTCAATCGCCGACCCTCCATCGCTCAAGTTCTGAGTATACCCGAAAGCCACGTTCTTACCAAGCTTTTTCTCAAAAGTAATCCGGGAAAAACTCTCGGAATCGAAGGTTATTCCGTCAAAGAGCGGTCTAAGGCTTGGAGAGAAATCCTTCTCAAGCAGGAATCGAGCAATCTTCAGGAAGAACGGCGCAAGGTTCACCCGGTTGAGCGCAACATAGGCATCTTTGTCACCCAGAAACAGTAGGGACAGGATTTCCTCCCGCGAGAGGGGAGGCTCGGAAGAGAAGCCTACTGCGTAGCTATCAAGCGGTCCGGTGATGGACACGCTGAGATCATACCCTCTGAGGCTCTTTCGGCCTTCAAGGTAAAGCCTCGGAGTAAATCCGTCAAGTTCCGTGAACACGATGTATCCCTCAAGAGGGATGCTGCAGGCAATAAGGTCATACGTCCCCTGAAGGACATCCAGGCGTCCAGAGAGCACCAGACCTTCACCTTCCCGATGAACCAGCACGCTCCCGGAAAGCACAAGTTGCAAGAAATCCGTCTTTACCGTGAGAGTATCCTGAAAAGAAAGGCGGAGTTTCAAAGGAAAAGGCATTTTTGCCACTACCTGAGACAGGGAATCGAGACGCAAAGATCCTCCGGCCCTTCCTCCCCGCGTATCCAGGACGGCTTCCCGTACCACGAGATCCCCTTCAAGGGTGTACTGCCCCTCTTTTCCTGTCACCACAAGCTCACCATTCCACTGTCCTCGAAATATTCCTTCAAGCCCAGGGAAAGCCCCATTTCCCTGAACCGTCCCATGAAGGACGAGGCCCTCTTGGGAAACCTCACCCCTCACCACAAGCTCTCCCCCGAGGAATGTTCCCTTCCCCCCGGAAAACCGCCACTTCCCCCCTGCGAGATTCCCCTGAAGACCCCGCAGGGAAAAGTATTCTCTCCCACCAGCAAGAACCCGAAACCGCTGGAGTGTCACCGAGCCCTCCGCAACAGGCGACACGTAATCCCCAAAGAGGTGTAGCGTTCCCGATCCTCCAAGCTCAACCACAAATTCCTCAAAGGGGAAAGAAAGCTCCCCTCCAAAGGAACACTGAAGGTCCAGCGTCTTTGCCAGAGTATCCACGGTTCCCTTTCCGGAAAGGCGTATACCCTGGGAACCGGAAAACTCAAGCGTCTCAACTACAAAACGCCTGCCATCATACACCCCTTCTACCTTTCCCCGGAAATCTCCGTAAGGAGGGAAGGAGAGCGCAACCTCACCGGAACGGAAACGCCACAGGCGATTCCCAGGGTCGAGCACAAAAGAAAAATCCACAGGATCCACAGCCTTTGCGAGGAAGCTTCCTCCAAGAAGGGCGAGATTTGCTCTCTCCACTATAATAGTCCCCTCGCTGAGCGTCTCTGGGTTCAGGATGTCGGCAAAAGCAACTTGCCCTCCAAGGAATGAAGAAAGGGGAAGAACTCCGGCAAACTTCAGCACAACGCGCTCCCCCAGGGACTCGTTCAGGATTCGAAGGGACGACCCTTCGCCTTCAAACTTCCAGAAAACCCTCTCCCACGGCCCAGAAACAGCAAAACGGGCTCTGTGAATCGTCCCGCTGAGCCGAAAATCGTTGTCCGGAAGACGGAGGTTTTCGATTTCTCCAGAAAGGTCCACTTCCTGGTCAAGCACCATCCTCCCCCGAGTGTTGAAATACCCCCCATCCCACTGCAGAGTCAGACAGTCCAGGGTGATTTCCTTCCCCCTGATGGCGCCAGAGAGGGAAAGATCTCGACCCTGAAGATCCCCGAAAAACCACGAGGGCGATGAAAGACAAAGTCCAAGATAATGTTCCTTCCCCCACTCCAGGGTCACAGAGCCCCAGAGGGTGAACCTGGCCATCTTTCCCTTCCAGGAAACCTCAAGAGGATATCCTTCAAACTCTCCCTTCCCCCGAATACCCGAAGCGTCCCTTACCATATTGCCAGAGAGCTTCCCACTGCCCCGGGTCACAAGGATATTCCGGACCTCCACGCGCTCTCCCTCAAGCAGAACTTCCCCTCCCGCAATGCTACCAAGGTCCATGCCCTGCCAGGATAAAGACCCATCGGTGAGCTGGAGAACAATACGAAAATCCCCTGCTTCCCCCGTGCAGGAAAGGTTCCCTGAGAAAATTCCGGAAAGGGGAACGTCACTCTGCTCCAGAATGCCCTCAAGGGTGATCCCCTGCACCCTTCCTGAGGCCTGAATCACACCCGACTCATAGCTTCCAGAAAGCTCAAGATTTCCCCCAAACATGTGCCCGGATCCTGAAAACGTTACCCGTCCCCCATCCAGAGCAACCCGTGCGGACACCTCTTTAAGCTCCAGACGATCGACGAGGATTTCAGGGCTCGAGAACGCGATCTCCCCCTGCCACAGTTCCCCCTTTTTCTTCACCTCTCCCTGGATTCTGCCACTCCCTCGCACAGGAAAGAGGGTGCATTCCTCTTCAGGGGACACAAAGAAGTCGCGGAAATTGAGACGGAGACCATCATCTACCGAACCTTCGAGGCGACCTGAAAGACGAACACCCTGCCATACCGACTGGGGAGTAAACTCCAGGACGAAAGAAGAACTCCAGAGATCGGCGCGGAAACGGCCCAAAAGAGTGGAGGTTACGCTTTTCCCCTCGAAGTTCCCTTCAAAAGAAGTCCGGGTATTTCTCCCCTGAAGGGAAACGTCGATATCCTCCTCCAGAACACGCACTCTCCCCGAGAGCGTGGAAAGACCATCATCTCCCCAGAAGAGCTGGCCGGAAAAGAGGAGTTCTCCATAGTCCACTCTCAAAGGAGAAAGCTCCCACCCCCGGGCCTTTCGGGAGAGGATGCCTTCAAGGTGAACTCTCCGGGAACCTTCACCAAGTTCTCCTTCGAAACGACCCTCTGCAGGAACAAAGGACCCCCGAAAGGGCAGGGTACGGTACTTCCCCTCAAGAACCGCTTTTCCTTCCTCCACGGTCCCCCTCGCCTCAAGGTCGCCTGCGGCAATCCCAAAACGGAGTACAGTGCCACTTTTCTCCAGCCATCCATCCCAGGGAGGAAGATTCTGCCCACTGAGGCGAGCCCTGCGAACCTCAACAAAGAGAGGAGGAAGAGACTCCAGAGCAGACCATGGCAAACCCGAGGAGAAAGTGAATTCGCCGTCCTCAATAACGACGGAAATCCCCCGGCTCCAGCTCAAACGGACCGAAACTTCCGGAGCCTGGAAAGCGAACCCCTCACCCGAGACCCGAACTCCCCAAAGGGAAAACCCCAGAAAAAGAGGAACAGTGCTCTCAACGCGAACAACGATGCGATGGGTTTCTTCGAGTTCCCGAAGGGCCTGCCGAAGGCCATACCTTCCCCCTTCCCACAGGAGAAAGGCGAAAAAAAGCACCATACTACCCCAGAAAATTTTTCTCCTCAGTTTACCCATACCTTGCTCGAAGCATCTCCCTCAAGCACAAATGGAAGGAACACATGGGTCCTGGTATAGGTGGTCTTTTGGGGAACACTACCCTTGGCGAGGATCTCAAGGTCCACACCGTCGCTCCGAAGCTCGTCAAGCTTCTGATTGAGGTACTCCTGAAAATCTGCGGTAAATGTCCCCTCCCGGGGCTCCCCGCTATTCCCTCCTCTTCCCCGAACCACGATCTCCGCCTCACCCGGGGCAAAGTCAGAAGGCACAGTCACTTGGAGGGAAACATCCCGTATGCCCTGGCGATACAGGAACACCGTGACCTTCCCTGCGGCAATTTCGCCCCGCTTCACGATTCGGGGGAAATCGCAGGAGAGAATCCATCCCCGCTGGATTTCAGGAAATACCTCAACCTCAAGAGCAATGTTCTCCACGTTTACCGGCTGATAGGGATTTTTCAGGAATGCCTCAAGTATCCGGCGAAACGTGTTCGAGGTAAAAGTCGCGATATCCGGTTCGCTGACCCAGAAAAACTCATCCTCAAGGTTGAGATTTTCTCCCGTTATACGAAACTTTAGATCAACACTTCCTGGAGACTGGCGGTCGATGGTCCGATCAATGGCGTCAAGGAGAAGCTCAGGGAGGAAATCCACGAGAATGTCCTCTTCCTGAACCGCTGAGAAGTGAAAATCTCGTCTTCTTGTCCCCTCCTTCACCCCTATGGTGACCTCCGTTGTTTTCGGGAAAACTCCAAACCGTCCTGCTATACCGACGCTACGATCCTCTTCCACCACACCCACAATTTCGATGGGCGTTCCCACCTTGAAAGGGAATTCATCCCCTTTCAGACTGAAATTCACGTATACCGAGGAGAGAAAATACTGCGCCTTCCCCCGGTGGAGAAAGGGATGCCCGAGTGCCAGGAACCGGTCCCCATCCCGCAGGGTCAGAGTCCCGACACTCACAATTTCCGCGTCTCCGGTCACAAGCTGCACCCCTATGGCACTCCCGGGCTCAAGAGAAGCCGCCTGCTTCTCGGACTTCCCCGGAAAAAGGCGTGGAAAAGCAAGCACCTTTCTCAAAGCGTACGTTTCTCCAAGGCGCTCTCTCAAGCGAGACCATGCCCGATTGCCCATTCCAAAACAGAATACCACTGACGTCTCTTTCCCAAGGGGAGCAAGCACTTCCTCCTCTTTCCATATTTTGAGCATGGCCTCAATGGGCGTAACGACACCCACAAGGTGATCCTGCGTCTCGAAGCTGTGGGAGAGCGCTCCCGCAATCTTCCCCCGAATGTACACTGGGCTTCCGCTCATCCCGGCGAGGATACCCCCCAGACTACGAATTTTCTCGTCGGTGACGAGGACAACAAAGTAGCTGTCTGTGATGTCCTTCGTCTGTACAACATCGATGACCTCGAGGGAAAACTCCTGCACCTCTGTTCCGAGAAGAACTGTCTTTCCGATGGCCTTCATGCCCTTACGGATTGCCGAAAAAGGGAAGATGGAAATCTCTCCACTCCAGACCGGAAGAGCGTAGAGGACAAGGCCCAGAACCCAGAAAATCAAAAGGACTCTACGCCGCCACAAAAGCTATGCATTCCTCCCCTTGGTATAGAGAAAGCCGTTTCGGAGAAATTTCAGGTAATCGAGAACCTTTCCTGCCCCGAGAGCAACACAGGACACCGGATCCTCGGCAACGTACACAGGGGTTCCCAAAGCCTTCGCCAGCATCTCATCAATGCCCCGAAGGAGCGATCCTCCCCCGGTGAGGCAGATACCCTTTTCTCCAATATCAGCAGCAAGCTCAGGGGGCGTATGCTCAAGCACCATCCGTGCCGCCTCGACAATGTATGAGAGGGGTTCGGTGAGGCATTTGTAGACCTCTGAAGCGCTGAGGAGAATCTCTTTGGGAAGTCCCGAGACAAGGTCCCGCCCCTTGACGCGGATTACCTTATCCTCCGGAGGGGGTACAGCCCACCCAATCTCAATCTTAATCATCTCCGCGGTCTTCTCACCAATGAGGAGGTTGAACTTTTTCCTAAGGTGACGGATAATGGCCTCGTCCATTTTATCCCCTGCCACCCGCACAGATTGGCTGACCACAATCCCCCCCAGGGAGAGTACAGCAACGTCCGTGGTCCCTCCTCCAATATCAATCACCATACTCCCTGAGGGACCTGTGATGTCGAGGCCAGCCCCCAGAGCCGCTGCCATAGGCTCCTCAATGAGGTACGCCTTACGGGCCCCTGCGTGGTACGCTGCATCGAGCACTGCTCGCTTTTCAACCTCGGTACCTCCCGAGGGAACGCAAACCACGACATCAGGCTTGAAAAGGCTTCGCCCGCATACCCGCTGGATGAAGTAGGCCAGCATCTTCCGGGTAACCTCGTAATCGCTGATCACTCCATCGCGCAGGGGACGGTGGGCCACAATGTGTTCCGGGGTCTTTCCGATCATCTCCCAGGCTTCTTTCCCTACCGCAAGAATCTGATTGGAGTCTCTGGCAATGGCCACAACCGAAGGTTCGTTGAGTACAATTCCCCGCCCATGAAGGTAAATGAGTGTCGTCGCCGTGCCAAGGTCAATCCCCAACCGTTTATTCCACATACAGGATTCCTCCCGTTCACCCTCGCACTCGTTCGATAAACGCTCCCAGGGACTGGAGCTTCACCTCGAGGTCCTCATAGCCCCGGTCAATATGGTGAATCCCATTGACTTCGGTCACACCTTCTGCAGCAAGGCCTGCAAGAACAAGAGCCGCTCCTGCTCGAAGGTCCGTGGCCGTCACCCGGGCACCGGTGAGCTTCTCCACTCCTACCACCACTGCACTCCGTCCCTCCACCTGGACCTTAGCTCCCATGCGTTCCAGTTCCCCAACATGGGCAAAGCGGCTCTCAAAAACCGTTTCGGTGATGACGCTCACCCCGTCAGCAAGGCACAGAAGGGACATGAACTGTGCCTGCATGTCCGTTGGAAAACCCGGATAGGGCATGGTCTTGATATTCGTGGGTCTGGGGCGTTCAGACATCGCCACCCGAACAGCGTCCTCACCAACCTTCTCAACCTGCGCACCGACTTCCTCAAGCTTCGTGAGAACAGACCTGAGAAGAGAGGTTTCCACACCGTGCACCGTAACGTCTCCCCGGGTGATAGCAGCAGCAACACAGAACGTTCCAGCCTCGATACGGTCGTTCATGATGGTGTACTCGCACCCCTGAAGGTCTTTTCTTCCCCTGATAACAATGGTATCCGTTCCCACTCCCTCAATGGAGGCTCCCATCAACGTGAGAAAACGGGCAAGATCCACCACCTCAGGTTCCCGGGCAGCATTGGCAATGATTGTCTCATCCTCAATGGTTGCCGCAAGCATCATCACGTTTTCTGTGGCTCCGACGCTTGGAAAATCAAAGTATACCTCGCCCCCACGGAGCTTCTGAGCCCATGTCTCGATATACCCGGAACGCATGGAAACGTCTACCCCAAGATGGGCAAATCCCTTAAGGTGCAGGTCGATGGGACGGGACCCAATGGCGCATCCTCCAGGAAGCGGAACTCGTGCTCTGCTCAGCCGGGAAATCAGGGGTCCAGTGACGAGAAACGACGCTCGCATTTTCCGGATGAGCTCATAAGGAGGCTCAAAGCGGGAAATGGTGGCCGGGGAAATGCGATAGGAATGTTTTCCTATGCGCTCAACGCCGGCCCCAAGGCTCTCGAGGACCATCACCATGGTACGAACGTCAAGGAGGTCCGGGACATTGTGAATAACAGAGGGAGTGCTGCTCAAAAGCGTTGCGGCAAGGATAGGCAGTGCTGCGTTCTTCGAACCTCCAACGGTTACACTCCCCCTGAGAGGCTGAGGACCGCGAATACGGAAGTACTCTCTCACTTCAGTCTGGTCTTTTTGCTCGTCCATACTCACGCTAATTATACTCAATCTCCCTCATCCCCGCCATCTCCTCTTTCAGCTCGTACCTTGGAGGGCGTATGAGGAAACGCAAATTCCACCTTGCCGTCTTCGGAAAGAACAAGCACTGCAGAGAACCTTTTCCCTTTCCGGGAACGGAAACCCGAAAGCCTGTCCGTTCGACCGCTTGCCAGGAGTTTCTGAACCTGCTGGCGGGAGATTTTCTTCCCCGAAATGGTCTTCCACACCGCGAAAGTACAGCCTTCCTTCCACCGGGAGCAACTGAAAGCGACTTTACTCTCATACACCGGGGCACCGCAAAGTGGGCAGGAACCCAGGGGGTACCTCGAGGCTATCATGCGGCTCTTTGCTTCTCGAACATCCTCCAGATTCTGGGCCTTGACCTTAGCGACAATTTCCCGGGTCAAATGCTTAATACCCTCCATGAAGAGTTCCCGGGTGAACTGTCCTTTCTGGATGAGATTGAGTTTCTTCTCCCACTCACCCGTAAGCTGAGGCGAGGCAAGTTCCGGAATGGGAATGCTTTCCACAAGACTTACAAGCTCCATGCCCTTGGGAGTGGGGATGAGGGTCTTTCCCTCCCGCTCCACATACCCGACTTCGATGAGACGTTCAATAATGGCGGCCCGAGTCGCTGGCGTTCCAATACCGCTTTCCTTCAGCACTTCCCGAAGCTCCTCGTCTTCAACAAAACGTCCAGCCCCCTCCATGGCTGCAAGAAGTGTGGCCTCGGTATACCTTGGAGGCGCCTTGGTCTCCTTTTCCTCACTCCAGGCCTCCACAACATCCACCTCTTCTCCTCGGGGAACAACGGGAAGGAACCCTTCCTCTTCCCTGGGATAGAGCACTCGCCACCCTGGCTCGGCGAGAACCCTGGTCTTGCTCAGGAAGACCTCTCCCTCCACTCTGGTCCTGATCGTCCGGTGCACCCAGACCGCCGGGGGGTAGAAAACCGCCAGGAAACGACGCACGATGAGGTCCAGAACCTTCCGCTCCCCTTCCTTCAACACTTCCCAGCGGATTTCCTCTCCCGTGGGGATGATGGCGTGGTGATCCGTGACCTTACTCCGGTCAAAAACACGCCGGTCTTTGAGGGCCTCCCGGAGCGGAAGATCTCTGGCAAACTCGGCAAACCCACACCGGGCAAGCATGGCGACGCTTTTCTCCACCTGGCTCAGAAGGTCCTCGGAAAGGTAACGAGAATCCGTCCGGGGATACGTGATGAGCTTGTAATGCTCATAGAGCCTCTGGGCAATATCCAGGGTTTTCTGAGCCGAATACCCGAAGAGCTTGTTGGCATCCCGCTGGAGTTCGGTGAGGTCGTACAGCAGGGGATGGGCTTCCTGGGTTTTATGCTCGGAGAATTCCTCAACCTTCCCCTGTTTCCCCAAAACCCTGGCTACAACCTTTTCCGCCTCGCCTCTGTCGAAAAGACGGTCGTCCTCGCCTCCCCGCCACTTCCCCACATACGTGAGGTCCCCATACCGGAAACGGGCAAAGACCTCAAAGTAGGGGGTGGGGCGGAAGTTCTGAATCTCCCGCTCCCGGTGGACCAGGATGGCCAGAGTCGGTGTCTGGACCCTTCCAACGGAAAGTAGAATCCTGTAACGGCTTGTGAAAGCCCGGCTTCCATTGATACCCACAAGCCAGTCTCCTTCAGAGCGGCACTTGGCTGCCTGCGCGAGAAGCTCATATTCTGAGGCTGGCCTGAGCCGGGCAAAGGCTTCCCGAATCGCCTCTTTCGTCATCGAGGAGAGCCAGAGACGGAACACTGGTTTCTTCAGGCCGAGGAATTCGTAAATATAACGGAAAATCAGTTCCCCTTCCCGTCCCGCATCACAGGCATTCACCAGCGCATCGGTGTCCTCTCTCTCGGAGAGCATTTTGATAACCTCAAGGCGCTTTTCCGTTTTCTCAAGAGGCTTCAGCTTAAAAACCTCCGGGATAATGGGCAAAAGCTCAAGGTCCCACTTTCTGAAACGGTCGTCGTAGTCCTCAGGCTCGGCAAGACCAACGAGGTGTCCCACCGCCCAGGTGATAATGTACTCCGCATTCTCGAGGTACTCCTTGTGGTCTGTGAACTTCCCCAGCGCTCTGGCGATATCCTGTGCCACGCTGGGTTTTTCCGTAATGATGAGCTTCTTCCCCATATATGCACTCCCTTCACTCTTTGACTGCCGGTCGACGGTATGGCCGGTAAGGTAGAGGAACGTATTCAACCGTGGGGCGTTGCTGGGGCGGCTGCGGGTAAAGCTCCATAAGCTCGTAAATTTCCTCCGGAAGGCCCTCCTGCACCGGAAGGCCCAGATTCTTCGCTATCTCAGGAGTGATGGGGAAATCGTGAGTCCACCTTCCCTCAGAAAGCGTCTGGGCAAGTTCTCTTGCTCTCTCCTCAGGCATTTTGTCCCGCACGAGGTCGAAGACTACCTGGTACACCTGATGGATGGCTTTCCGGGCGATGTCGCCAAGAATAAGCGTTTCATCATCCCGATTCGGATTGGGTTCCTCCAGCGCCCGAAGAATCGACGCCGCAGGATACTGCCCACGGGCAGTGGTGATTTGGGGATCCACAGGACCCAGAACGGCGTTGGGATCCATGACGATTTCGTCTGCCGCAAGGGCAATAAGCGTTCCTCCAGACATGGCATAGTGCGGAACGAAAACCGTGACCTTCGCGGGATGCCGTTTGATAGCCCAGGCAATCTGTTCAGCCGCAAGCACTAGCCCCCCAGGGGTGTGGAGGATGAGGTCAATGGGCATGTCAGGAGGCGTCATACGGATAGCCCGAAGTACTCGCTCTGAGTCCTCAATGCTGATATAGCGGGCAATGGGAAGGCCCAAAAAGCTCACCGATTCCTGGCGGTGGATGAGCACGATGACCCGTGAGCGACGTTTTCTCTCAAATTCCCGTATCATGATGATACGTCGTTGCTCGAGAATTTTCTGCTGAAGTGCCGGAAAGTACACGCTGAGAAAAAGGATGAGAAAAAGGATTTCCCAAAACATATTCATTCCCCCTTATCCGAACTTTCCCAGTGATACAGAAGGATCCGCCGGTACCGGATTTTTCCCTCCTCAAAGAGGTCGCCGCCAAAGGCATCATAGGCCACCATGAGGGGAAAGTCCTTTACCAGAAGGCGAAACAGCGCCTGAGCTCCCAGGTCCTCGTAGGCCAGAACCTCCTGGGACACCACAAAGGTCGAAAGATAGGCACCGGCACCACCACAGGCGATGAAGTACACCGCCTTGTATTTTTCGAGGAGCTTCTTCACCTCTTCTCCCCGCTCACCTTTCCCAATAGTAGCCCGCAAACCCCGCTCAAGAAAGAATGCAAGATAGGGATCCATCCGTCGGCTCGTCGTTGGCCCGATGGACCCCACGGGCTCATGGGGTGGCGGTGGTGTGGGTCCGGCATAGTAGAGAACGGCTCCATGAACGGGAAAGGGGAGCTCCTTGCCCCGAGCAACCTCGCTGAGCATTCTCCGGTGAGTTGCATCCCGGGCGACGTAGAGTTCTCCACTCAAGAAAACCCGGTCGCCAACACGAAGCGCGAGAATGTCCTCAATACCCAGAGGAGTTTTCAGAATGAACTCTCGCCCTGCCATGTTCCTCACCATCTCAGGGTCTTTCTGCGGAAAACATGACAGCTGCACACCAGTCCCACAGGAAAGCTGGCGATATGGCAGGGATACGTCTCAATGCGAACCTCAAGACAAGTCACTCTTCCTCCCACTCCCTGGGGGCCGATACCCAGGCGATTAATGTCCTCACACCACCTTTTTTCCAGCTCCCGATACCGGGGGTCTGGATGCGAAGACCCCAGAGGACGGCTCAGAGCCCGAGAAGCCAGGAAGAGAGCATAAGCTCCGTTCCCACCAATACCCACACCCACCACAAGCGGTGGGCAGGCCAGGGCGGCTTTTCTGTCAAGCTCCCGCAGGATGAATCGTTCCACGTCATCAGGAGTACTCCCCGGCTCAAGCATCCCCAAAGTGGTGATGTTGTCGCATCCCCCTCCTTTTACCAGAAGGTCGATTTCGAGGTGATCCCCCTCCACCCATTCGAAGAAATACACTCCCGGAGTATTATCCTGGGTGTTTTTCCCAAAGAAAGGGTCGGCAATAATGGATTTTCGGAAATACCCCTCCCGGTAAGCCAGCCGGATAGCCTCATCAAGAGCCTGTCGCAGGCTTCCCCCGCGAACGCAAACCTCACTCCCCACCCGGATTTCAGCCATAACCATCCCCGTGTCCTGACAGAGAGGGAGCCTCCGTTCCTCGGCTACCACGTAGTTTTCAAGAATCTGGGTCAACATCTCTTTCCCCGCCTCGCTCTCCTCCGCAACCAGAGCGTCGAGCATCTTCTGGCGGAGTACAACATCGCTTCTCACGTTGATCTCCAAAAGGGCGTTTTTCACTTCTTCAATGATGTCGAAAACCCAGATTTCCTTCACGCTCCCTCACCCTCAGGGGGGAGAGGAATGGTCCCGTTCCGAACCCCCTCGGCCACCATCCTCCGGGCCCGGAGAATGAGACTCCGGGCTTCCTCTTCCACCTCTTCAGGACGGCGTGGCCTTCGGGCAAGACCCTGCTCCACCGCAACAGAAGCTACAGCTCTAGCCTCCTCCACGTAAACCTCCCAATCGTCCATAGTTGGAATGACGTACTCCTCGTGGAGACCTCGCCTCTTCGCAAAATGGTACAGCGCGAAAGCAGCAGCAAGGCACATTTCATCGGTAATCTTTCGGGCCTGGACACTCAGAACGCCCCGGAAAAGACCCGGAAAGCCGAGAGAGTTGTTGATTTGATTCGGGAAATCTGATCGCCCGGTAGCCACAACTCTCGCCCCATGCTCCTTGGCTTCCCAGGGCCAGATCTCCGGCACGGGATTTGCACAGGCGAAAACTATCGGATCTCTGTTCATTCGGGAAACCCACTCAGGTTCAATGACTCCAGGACCCGGACTTGAAAGCGCAATGAGCACATCTCGGCCCTCAATCGCTTCTTTTTTCCCCCCTCTGAGATTCTCTCCATTAGTCACAAGACAGAACTGCCACTTCCAGGGATTGCTCCTTGCGAGATCCTCCCGATCTCGATGGAGGATACCCTTTGTGTCACAGAGGACAATGTTCTCCCCCCGTACCCCTGCCTTCATGAGGAGTGAAGCAATACGGAGATTCGATGCTCCTGCTCCAATAAGAGCAACCCGGATATCCTCTCTTTTCTTCCCCACAACGTCCAGGGCCCCTAAAAGCCCCGCGAGCACCACCAGGGCCGTGCCCTGCTGGTCATCGTGCCACACCGGAATCTCCAGCTCCTCCTGAAGCCTCTCAAGAATAGAAAAGCACGCAGGCTGAGCAATGTCCTCAAGGTTCACCCCGCCAAAACTCGGTTCGAGCATCTTCACCACCTTTACCAGTTCCTCGGGGCTTGAAGCTCGCAGACACAGAGGAACGGCATCCACGCCTCCGAGGTAGCGGAAAAGGAGCGCCTTCCCTTCCATAACGGGTAGAGCAGCTTCAGGACCAATGTTCCCAAGACCGAGTACCCGCGAACCGTCGGAAACCACAGCCACGGTGTTCCAGCGGTTCGTATAGGCAAAGGAGAGACCAGGGTCTTGCTCAATGTGGCGACAGACCTCGGCCACTCCTGGAGTGTACCAGAGGGCGAAATCCTCGTAACTCCTTATCGGACACTTCAGGTGCGTTTCGATTTTCCCCCGGTAAAAGGCATGGAGACGAAGAGATTCTTCAAAGGGTCGCCGGAGTTCCCTCTCGCTCTTTCTTTCCACGAACACCCTGTCCTCCTTTGTTCTCCCGGTTCTCCCCATTGTATCACAACTTCAAAAAGCCTTTGCTTTTCTCTTCCCAGGATTTACAATAAAAGCGTGATAGGAAAAACACTACTCTTTCTCTACAGCCCCAAAAACAAGCTGAGTATCAATGCCCTTCTGGGAGCGCTGTCCTCTTCTCCTCTGTGGTCCAGAGTACGTGTGGTACTGTGCACCACCGAGGAAGAAATACTTGCCTTTGCTCTGCGTCAGTCTGGGGTGTCTCTTCTTGTTCTCTCCAGCATGACGCCCGAAAAGGACCGCCGTCAGCGTCTTCTGCAGGATTTCCTGCGCTATCCTGATGTCTTCACCTGCTGTGGCGGTCCCCATGCGACAGCCCTCCCCCAGGACTTTGCCCCCTGGAGCACTTTCCTCGTTCAGGGAGAAGGAGAAGTAGCCTTTCTCACCATTGTCCAGGCGTTCCTTGAGGGTACCCTCCCCTCCTCACCCCAGACCATGAGAGGTGAGAGGGTGCACCTTGATTGTTTCCCCTCGTTTCCATACCACCTGGGATTCCTGGGGCCAATCGAAATCAGCCGGGGATGCCCGTTCGGGTGCGCCTTCTGCCAGACACCCCTTATTTTTGGGCGAACCATGCGGCATCGAAGCCTTGAGTCCGTTCTCGAGCATGTTCGCGGTATGATGCGTCACCGCGAGAGAATCGATCTTCGCTTCGTAACCCCTAACGCCTTCGCCTACGGGTCCCCGGATGGGCGAAGGCCGAATATCAAAGCCCTGGAAAACCTTCTTGGAGGCCTTCGCAAACTCCTCGGCCGAAAAGGGAGAATGTTTTTCGGTTCCTTCCCGTCCGAAGTCCGTCCAGAGTTTGTCTCAGAAGAAACTCTACATCTTGTTCGCCAGTACGCAGACAACCGGAGCATCGTCATCGGGGCACAGTCAGGAAGCCAGAGACTTCTGAACCTCATGGGTCGGGGGCACACCCTTGAAGACGTTCTCTCAGCGTGCGAGACGAGCATTCGCCTGGGATTCCAGGTTTACGTGGATTTCATTTTCGGATGTCCCGAAGAGACCGAGGAAGACCTTCGCGCAACCGCGGAGTTCATTGAGAAGCTCGTCCGTCTTGGGGCTATTGTTCACGCCCACACCTTCCTGCCCCTTCCTGGAACTCCCTGGGGAGGAAAAACTGGCACCCCTATTCCTCGATGGATGAGGCAATTCCTGGGGAAACTCGCCCAGGAGGGGAAACTCAGAGGACAGTGGCAAACCCAGGAACGGATGGCCCGGGAATTCCGCCTCAGCGAGGGGAGGTGAACCGGAAATACACGATATCCCCATCCTGAATCTCGTATTCCCTCCCTTCAAGGCGGATACGTCCTTCCTGACGGGCCCGCTCGAAAGACCCACAGGCCACAAGGTCCTCAAAATGAATGACTTCGGCCTTGATGAATCCCCGTTCCATGTCCGTGTGGACCTTCCCAGCAGCCTGGGGAGCCCTGGTACCCCGGGGGAGCTCCCGTGCCCGGAGTTCTTTCTCACCGTACGTGTAGAAAGTGATAAGGCCGAGTAGTCGATACGCTTCCTCCACAAGACGGATAAATCCCGGACCAGGGATGCCAAATGCTGCGAAAAAGGCTTTCTGTTCTTCTTCTTCAAACTCGGAAAGCTCTGTCTCGAGTTTGGTCCAGACCGGGAGGAGTGGAAGCCCTTCCTCTTCGAAACGTTTTCGTACCTCTTCGAAAAGGCGACGAGAGGACTCCTCTTCATCGAGATTGGCCACATAAAGCAAGGGTTTGGCCGTGATCAGCTGATAGGGCTTCAAGATTTCCCACGCACCAGGCGGGAAATCCACCGCCCGCACAGGAATACCCTGAGAGAGCGCTACAAAGCACTGTTCCAGAATCTCTTTCTCTTCTCTCAGGCGCTCATCCTTCGTTTTCCGCAAAAGTTCCCGAAGCTTCTCAAGGCGTCGTTCCACAACCTCGAGATCTGCAAGAAGGAGTTCCGTATCCACGATATCCCGGTCTCGAAGCGGGTTGATATCCCCTGCGACATGGGGAATGCTCCTGTCTTGGAAGAAACGGAGCACCTCGACCACAGCATCCACTGCCCGTATATGACTGAGGAACTGGTTCCCCAGTCCTTCTCCTTTGCTTGCTCCCTCCACAAGCCCTGCCACGTCAACGAATTCTATGGTTGCCGGAACAACCTGGGGCGGATGGAGAAGACGAGCCAGTATCTCGAGCCGCCTGTCAGGGACCGCCACCACACCCCGGTTAGGGGAGACGGTGGAAAAGGGATGTCCTGCAACTTCTGCATGACCCCCCGTGAGGAGGTTGAAGAGCGTCGTTTTCCCCGAGTTCGGGAGCCCAACAATCCCAACCTGAAGCCCCATCTCACACCTCAATGATGCACTCTTTTGGCTTGAGACAGCGGCCCTGGCGGTAAATTTCCCTGATTTTCCCCTCGAGTTTCCTCCGGGGAATCATCACAAAGCGCCCGCAACCCAGGCACTTTATACCAATATCCACCCCAAGGCGCACAATGCGCCACTTTTGGCTTCCACAGGGATGGGTCTTCTTCAGGGTCACGATGTCATCAATCTCAAGGTGCAACACACCCAAAATCCATCACCATCACTCGACAAAGATGTCTTCACAGTAAATCTTCTCGAGAGGTCGGCGAGTCGTCGCCTGGGGGATTTTCACCGGATACCCCAGAGGGGTCACGGCAACAACCCGAACCTCAGGAGGAATCTGGCAAATCTCCTTGATGCGGTCTTCGTCAAAGGCTCCAATCCAGCAGGTACCCAGCCCTTTTGCCCAGGCTGCAAGCACAAGATGCGTCATCGCAATGGCTACGTCAACAGGCCAGCTCTCCATATACCCGCCGATGCACCCTCCCCTTCCTGTGGCACAGGCCACAATCACCACCGGGGCCTCTCCAATGAACTCCTGCCCAAAGCAGGCCTGCGCGATGAGGCGGCGCTTTTTTTCATTCCGCACCACGATGAATTTCCACGGTTGCAGATTGTTGGCCGAGGGCGCAAGACGAGCAGCATTGAGAATCTCTTTCACATCTTCGTCGGCAACGTCTTCCGCTCGAAACTTTCGAATGCTCCTGCGCGTGGCAATGACTTCAGAAAGGTCCATAGGCACTCCCCCTTCGGCTTGTCCTTTTCCTCAGGAATTTTCAGGAACACGAGGGATGCGAATTTCGACATAAGGCTGGAGTTTCTGGGGATCGGGAATCTTCTCCCGGTTGGCTTCCCAGATAATTGTCCATTTCCGACCATCCTGGTAGTACCGACGAGCAATCTTCCAGAGACTGTCCCAGGGCAGGATGACGTAAGAGGTGAACTTTTTTGCCTCCTCAAGCTGAGCAGACAGCTCCTCATTCCTCCGCTGCAGGGCTTCAATCTGGTCTTCTTTGTCTTTGAGCTCTTGCTGGAGCCTGCCGATTTCCTCTTTGGCCTTTTCTCGCTCCTTCTCAAGCTCCTGGATACGTTCTGCCGAACCCTTTTGAGCCCGCAAAACCTCAAGTTCCCGGTCAATACGGGCAAGCTCCTCCTTTTTGCGACCAAGCTCTCCTTCAAGGTCCATTCGCTCCTGGGCAAGACGCTTGATTTCTCCCTGCAGAGTGTCCTTTTCCCTGAGTAACGACTCGACATCCTTCTCGATTTCCTCGCGCCTTTTACCACTTTCAAGGAGACTATAGAGTTCCTCGATGCGTTGCTCAAGAGAAACCTTGTTCTTCTCAAGGTTTTCGAGAAGTCTTCGAATGGCTTGCAACTCCGGAACGGAGGCTCGTGACTCTTCGGCAATCTTCCCCAGTTCCCCCTGCAGAGTCGCAATTTCATCCTCTATGGCTTTGACCCTGGTTTTCAGGTCCTCTCTGAGCATCTCTCTACTGAACTTCTCGATTTCCGCAAGACGACCATCGAGAAGTTCAAGAGTCCTCTGAATCTCGGCAAGGTCCTCCCGAACTGGGGAAAGCGCCTGTCCCTGCGCATGAATCTCCTCAAGGCGTCGCCCAAAAGACTCCAGGCCCTGGGAGAGGTTCTGAACTTGAGCAAAGAGCCTCTCAAGAGTCCTGGCAACTTCCTCATCCTTCGCTCGCAAAGATGCCTCAAGAGCCCGCATGTTTTCTTCGGTCTTCTTGAGAGCGTTCTCGAGGTTACTCTGGACATCCAAAAGCGTTGCAAGCTGAGCCCTCAGATTTGCCACCTCTTCTTTCTCCGAGAGCGTGGCGATTTTCTCTTTTAAGGCAAGAATATCTTTTCCTTTCCCCTCCAGTTCCTGAACGATATTCGCCTGCTCTGCTACAAGTTCCTGGAAACGCGCTCTGAGAGACTCGCGCTCTTCAAGGAGCGTGACAACATCGGCACGGATTTTCTCAAGGTCCTGAGACGAAGGCAAAGCAGTGGCCAATGCCTCGACTTCCTCCCGGAGAGACTGCAGGGTGGTTTCTCTCCAGGTATCCATACCGCTCTCAAGGCCAGAGAGTTTCTCCTGGAGATTGCTGAGTCTCTGGGAGAATTCCTGGAACGTCACCTGGACCTTCTCGAAGTCTCTCCCAAAAGACGTCACCGACTGTGAGAGACCCTGGAGTTCTTCTTCAAAAGCGGTGATTTTCTGTGAGAAGGTCAGGAGGCTTTCTTCAAGCCTCCTGCCGTAGTCCTCCTGGGCGAGCTGAACCTCTCCAAGCAGCTCGCGAAGATTCTCCATGCTCTCCTCAATCCTTTTTTTGTACTCGGTGAACTCTTGCTCTAGAGACTGGAGTTTCTCCTCAAGGGTCCGCAGCGCCTTTTCAAAAATCTCAAGGGAAACCGTCTTTTCTTTCCAGGCGGTCACCTCTTGCTGAAGCGCAGCAAGGGCATCCCACACTTCCTGAATTTTCCCCTCGGAGTACTGAAGAAGTGCAGAGAAGCGCTCATCGACACTCAGGGTAGCAACACTCTGCTCCATAGCACGCACTTTCTCTTCAAGGGTGGTTATTGCCTTTCCTGCCTCCTCCTGAAGCGCTCTGGTCTTCTCCTCAAGGAACTCACGCATTTCTCCCTGGAGGCGCTGGACATCACCCTGAATGGATACAAGGGTGCTCCTGAGCTCTTCCACCTCCTGAGAGAGCGCCGCAGAGGTTTCCAGCCTCCCCGAAAGGTCCGCTACCGTCTGCTTAAGCTCTCGAACTTTCCCCTCAAAGTACTGAAGAAGTGCGGAGAAGCGCTCATCGATACTCAGAGCGGCAATACTCTGCTCCAGATTCTTCAGAGACTCCTGAAGAACCTCCAGTTCTTTCGCCGTCTCCTCAAGGGCTGTGACTTTTGTGACCCACGCGTTCAGATTCTCCTCAAGACGAGCCAGAGAGGATTCCATGGCCTTTCTTGCCCCGGAAAGGTCCTCAAGGGTCTGGCTTTTCTCAGCCAGGATAGCAGAGAGGGCGCGAATTTCCTCTTCAAGGTTTTTCACCGTTTTGAGCTGTCCCTCAAGATCGGCAATCCTCTGCTCCATCTCGGCCATACTCTGGGGAACTGTACGAGTTTCCTCCAGACCTTTTTCCACTGCTGCCATTCTTCCGGCGATGTCCCGGATGTCTCGAGAAACACCAGTGAGAGAAACAATCACAACCAGCGAGACACCAAGAGCAAGAAGAGCAATGATAAGAGCAAGCCAGTTCTTCAAGGTGACACCCCCTCCATTCTTGGGCTTCCCTTGAATTATAGCACACTCAGGGGGAGAAGCACGTCAGAGAGAGGAAAAAGGAGGCCAAGGAGGAGGAAGAGCAGGAAAAGAGCACACAAGAGGACAAAAACTAGAATGCACCACCTTCGCCCTCTCCGATGCCGGAAGGAGAACCGAGGTAGAACAGGGTGCCTCACGTCTCAGTCTTCGTCCATGATTCGGGCATAGACCATTCGGGCAAAGTCCTTTTTAGTCGCCCGGTCCACAAACTTCAATGCTTTCAGGAGTTCATACTCGTCCTCTCGGAGATTCCCCTGGCGGAAGTGGCGGTCAAGCTCCGGAACCTGGAAGTGGGTAAGGCTCATCGTGGCGATGAGGTAATCTCGACCTTCCCTGGTCTTCACCCGGGCCTCGAGCTTCTCGACCACTGAGACATCCCCGGAGCGGTATCGCTCGACGACTTCATCGGCAGAGTACCCGGGGAGACTCCGAAAAACAGTGTGGATTACAATGTCGCCAAGCTCTCTACCCGATTTCACCTCCTCTTTCACTTCCCACAAAAGAGGTGAAAAGTGAATGGTATCCTCGCTGAAGACTGGCTTCAGTGTGCCAAAATCCAGACCCAAGTCTTCGAGTTTTCGCAGTGCCCGCTCGAGCACAACCTGTTTAGGTTCTTCCTTCGGTTCTTCCTTTCGGATTTCCTCCAAAGGGACAGTCTCAACCGTCTCCTGAGGCTCCAGGGACTCAACGCCTTCCGCCACCACTTCCTCTCCTTTCTGCGTTTTGTGCTGAGCAGCAAAACGTGGCCTCCTCAAAACGTGCTCAGGCTCTTCCTCTTTCCGGGAGGATACCACTCGCCGCAAGCGCAGTTTCTCCGGTTCCTCTTCCTCGTACTCTTCCTCCCGCCAGAGCCTTCGCTCCCGGGCGTTTTCCCGGAGGATGAGGATAATACTGATGAGGATGGCCACAATGAGCACGGCAAGGACAAGGCCAATGATATCCTGGATGCGTAACCCAAACTGCATATCCCCACCCCTTATTCTTTCCGGTCAAAATAGATGTTCTTCCCCCACGCCGAAAGGGGAATGCCCATGACCACGTCATCGGACACCAGCCCCTCCCGTCTTGCCACAACACCAATACGGTACATGATACGGTTGTCCACGTTCAGAAGGGAGGCCATCTTCACCGCCGAACCAAGGGCAATTCCCAGGTCCAGGAGTCGCATGACGCACTGAGGTCCCTTGAATTCCCTCCGTTCCTTAGGAACAAGATCCGCACACCGCTCGAAACCACACGCTCCACAGTTGAGCCCCGCAGGTTGAGCATCTTTTAGACCCACAAGCACCACTGCCTGGGAGTCAAGGACGTTTTTTCCATCACGGATAAAGCCCCGGATCCCGTTTTCCTCCCCGTACCGGATCATGGCCTCTCCGAGTTTCTGCACCGCCTCCCCCTCAAGAATGGTCACGGTCACAAAATCTCTCCCCACTGCCTTCGGCGCCGTTTTTGCTGCAATCACCATGAGTCGTGCTACTTCCAGGATGGCTTCCCTCATGTTCCCGTCCTCCCTTCTACTGGAGAATGAAGTTATGGAGTCCCAGGGATCTACCGTACTCCAGAATCTCCCGATAGGTCCGGTCACTCACAAGATGGGCAATCTCCGGAAAGCCCTGCGCCCGATAGAGAGGGCGGTACTGCCGAAGAAGCGTAACAAAAACGTCTCGGGAAATCTCCGTGGCAAGGAAACGGAGGTTTTCTTTGGCCTCCTCTTCAAGAGAGGGGATGATGAGAATACGGACGATAAGCCCCCGACGCGCGACACCTTCTTCGTCGAGCACCACGTTGCCCACCTGCAGGAACATCTCCCGGATGGCTTCTCGGCACACCTCAGGGTAGCGGGGTGCCTGGGAATACCGTACCGCACTTTCCTCCCGGGCGTACCGCATATCAGGAAGATAGATATCCACAAGACCCCGCAGGAGCCGGAGAACCCCGAGATCCTCGTAACCACTGGTGTTATAGACGATGGGGATGCGGAGACCTTCCTGGCGAGCACGGTCAACGGCCTCGAAAATCTGTGGAACAAAGTGTGTTGGCGTGACGAGATTGATGTTGTGACACCCTTGCCGTTCCAGAGACTGCATCATGGCAGCAAGGGCAAGGGGGGTAACCTCAACCCCTTCGCGAAAATGGCTGATCGTGTAGTTCTGGCAGTACACGCAGGCCATATTGCACCCTGAAAAGAAAATGGTTCCCGAACCCCGGTACCCACTGAGGATCTCCTCCTCCCCAAAGTGGGGATGAAAACTCGCCACCCGGGGAAGCATCCCACCACCACAGAATCCCCGCTCTCCCTTCGTGCGGTCAACGCCACACCGCCGGGGACAGAGGGAACAGGACTTCAGGCACTCGGAGAGCTCCTGCAGAACTTCCCGAGCTAACACGATACCTTATCCTCCGGAAGATACGGAACCTTCACGAAAATTCCCCGCAAAGGCACATCCAAAGCCAGAAGGTCATGTCGTTCCCCTGGTTCCACTCGAAGGGCCATCCCTGCCACAACAGGAACATCCTGGCCATTGACCCTGAGGATTCCCTGACCCTCGAGAATGAAGAAAGTTTCCTCAACTTCCCGGTGGTAATGGGCACCCATGCTGGTTCCCGGCTTCAGGTACACCACACCGCAGTCCAGACGGGGCCCCCGAAAAAGGTACTTTATTCCCCAGTCACCCTCGCGAAAAGCCCTGTCTTTCTCGTGAACGACTTCCACACTCTCCCTCCTCACCATACTTCTTCAAGGAGCGCCTGAAGGTCTTCCGGAGCCATCGGGCGGGGATTCTCAAGGATGCTCCGCCCAATACGTTCCTCCCGCACCACCCTACCCAGCGCTTCGCGAGGAACACTGAAATCTCGCAGTCTCGTCCGGAGTCCCACCCTCCGCACAAAGTCCTCGAAGGCCCGGGCCAGAAGCTCTCCCCAATCCTCGTACTCGCCACCCTGAAGGCCCACACAAAGGGCAATATCCCGGTATCGCTCTCGAAGCACCTCCCTGTTGAAGCGGATGACGGGGGGAAGGAGCAGACCACAAGCCTCCCCGTGGGGAATGGCAAATTCCGGCCCCACCATGTGGGCAAGACCATGGCAAGCCCCAGAGGAGGCATTGGCAAATGCCATGGCACTCAACATGCTGCCCTTGGCCACCTGTTTTCGGAAAAAGGCATTCTCCCCCTCCCGGACTGCCTGGGGCAGGTACTCCCAGAGAAGACGTATGGCTTCAAGAGCAAGCACATCGGTTACAGCGTTTGCCCGGGGGCTGGTGTAAGCTTCGATAGCCTGAACCAGCGCATCAACCCCGCTTGCCGCAGTGCGATAGGGAGAGAGGGAATGGGTGAAGGTGGGGTCGATAATGGCCACCCGAGCAACCAGAAAAGGACTCCGCAGACTCTTTTTGAGCTTTCTCGTGGCATCGGTCAGAACGGCGTTATTGGTCATCTCTGAACCCGTTCCCGCAGTAGTGGGTAGAGCAATCCAGGGAAGTCCGGGACGGGTAAGAGGTGCTCCTTCAAAGTATGGGACAACGCTTTCCCCGTTTGGCAGGACTCCCGCAACGGCCTTGCCGCAGTCCAGGACACTCCCCCCTCCCAGAGCCACAACACTGTCGCATTGAGCTTCCCTTGCCATCCTTATCCCCTCATCGACCACCTCAAGGGTGGGCTCGGGGGGGACTCCGCTGAAAACCACTGGCTCAAGACCGTACCGGGCCAGGGAGCCGAGGACGTCCTCGAGGATTCCCGATTCCCGGGCAAAACGCTGCCCCACAACCACAAGAGGGCGCTTTCCGAAGCGCTCAAGGTGTTCCCCAACCCGCCTTCCTTCACCTGGACCAAAGTAAATCTCCTGAGGTAGGCGAAAGGCAAAGGACTCCTGCATCAGGATTCCCCCACAATCTGGACGATGATGGTTCGCCGGCGGGGACGGTTGTCGAAATCCACAAGGACAATATCCTGCCACGTTCCAAGGAGGAGCTTCCCATCCACAAAAGGTAAGACGAGAGATGGACCAGAAGACTGAGCTCGCACATGGGCGTACCCATTCCCATCCTGCCAGCGGGCGTTGTGCTCGTAGAAATGGGAAACTGGTGCAACTCGTTCCCAGAAATCCCTGATATCCTTAACGAGCCCCGGCTCGAACTCGGTCGTCGTGAGAGTTGCCGTCGTTCCGGGAACGAAAAGACAGAGAATCCCCGCACGAAGACCAGACCGCTCAAGGACTTTTGCCACCTCTTCCGTCAACGGAACGATATCAGTATGACCTTTCGTTTCCACCTGTATCTCTTCGGTGACGACCAGGATCCACCACTCCCTTCAGAGCTTTCGCCACACTCCAACGACTCTTCCGATGACGTTCCCCGAACCCCCTCCTTCCCAGAGATCACCCCGCTCCAGGAACACCCTCCCCTGGCTCACAAGAAAAAGCAACGTTCCATTCTCAAAGGTTTCTCCCCGCTCCACAAGAAGGTAATCCCCTTCGAGGATGTGCCAGCGGCTGAACGCGCCATTCTGCACCCGAAAGACAAAGTATTCTCCCTCATTGATGAAGCGTTTGGGGAAAGGAAAAAAGGCGCGGGTGTACTCAAGACACACACCTTCCCGGCCCTGGGTTACCCCACGGAGAAGGGGTACGAAGACAACTTCCTCTGAAGGAAGACTCTCTTCACTCGAGGAGACCAGCTCAATGGCCCGGGGCTTTGCCGGTTTCCGACGAATGAAACCCTTGGCTTCGAGCTTCCGAAGATGGTAATGGACACTGCACGATGACTGCAACCCCACTGCCTTTCCAATTTCCCGAACCGTAGGAGGATAGCCCCGCTCCTGGCAGTAACGGGTGATAAAGGACAGAATTTCCTCTTCTCGAGGAGAAATAGGACCTTTCGGTTTCATGGCCTTCAGGGAATAACCGGGCACGTCAGGGTTCTTTTGACCCCGTTCATGGATTGAATTTCCTTGAGCACAACCTCCCCAATTTCCCGATTGCTCTCCACTTCCACAAGGGCAATAAGGTCAAAAGGCCCCATGATACGGTCAACCCGGAGGAAATACGGAAGCTGACTCAGCTCCTTTTTGATTCCCTGAGCCTTTCCAGCCTGGACCTGGATGAGGATGTACGCCTGAACCGCCAAACACCTGCACCCCTATAACACATCCCGGGATGTCACCCGGATGATTTCCTCAATGTACCGCCTGAGCGCTTCGGGAAGACCGGGAAGATCAAGGCTCAGAAACCCCTGGGTGAGTAGTGACAGGGCTTCCTCCCGCTTCAGTCCCCTCGCCCTGAGGTAATTTACCGCTTCCTCTTCAAAAGGACCCACCGCTGCTTCATGGGACAGTCGGGCTCTGGGAGCTCCATGTACCTCAAGCTCCGGCACAGAGACAATCTGGGCTCGAGGAGAAAAGAGCATACCCTTGCACTCCAGGTGAGCCTGAACCTCATCGTGGTAGGCAATGAGCCGGCCACGGGCGAACACCTGCGCTTCGTCTGTTGCGCACACCCGAGAAATAGAGCTTCCCCGACAACCCTTATTCTTCAGAACGAGGGTGGACCCAAGATCAATATAGGAGTTTCCCTTGGCAAAGACGATGTTCTGGAATGTCGCCTGCGCTCCCTCGCCCTCAAGGAAAACCTGAGGGAAAGCCTGAATGGAAGCCAGAGGCTTCAAAAGTACGTAAGTACTGCTGAAAAAGGCGTTCTTCCCCAGTCTTGCCGCAGTTCGGGGACGGACGTGGAAGGCCTCTCCCCAGTTGTGCACCATGGTGAAGGTGAGGCGAGCGTTATCTCCAAGGTAGAACTCACTAACCCCGATATGCACCCCGCTCTCATTTCCCCGTACCGAAGCACACCCGGTAATGAGATTCGCTTCGGCTCCCTCCTCAAGAATGACGATGTTGTGGACACTCTGTACCCGTGCCCTTTCTGACATCAAAAGGCAAGCCTGAAGGGGGATTTCCACCTTCGTGTGGGCAAATACCCTGATGAAATACCCCTCTGTCGGGCAGAGCTCAGCAAAGGCCGTATATTTATCAGCATCGACGGGAACAAGACCCCACCAGTATTCCAAAAGCTCCGGGTACCTCTTCAGGGCTTCCTGAGAACTCATAATTTCAAGCTTTCCCTGAAACGCCCGCTGCACCCGCTCGTACACTGCTGAGCGGTCCACCTGGAGGTACGTGGCAGCCTTCTCTCCCTCAAGCTCCACTCCTGCGTAGAGCGCTGCTTCTTTCAGCTGGTCCTCAATCTCCCGAACATCCTCAACCCGTTCCCGGGGAGAACAGAGGTAGAACTGGGAGAGGTCGATATCCGGTCCCAGAGGGGCTCTTTTCATAAGCGCCTTCTCTGCACGCTCTTTGAGGTCCCGCAGGTATTCTTCCTGAACCTTCATCGCTCACACCTCGCGCATTCCTGGTACCCTCGTTCCCTGATGTCAGCGAAAAGGTCTCGGGGATTGCCGCTGCAAACAATCCGGCCATTCATGAGCACGTGTCCCCGATCGGCGTTGAGGTACTCAAGAATATACCCCGTGTGGGTGATGATGAGACCAGACCGTTTTTTCGTCCGCACATGATCCCGCTCGAAAAGCTCTCGGAGAGCCCGACCCACAAGAGCAATGCTGTCCAGGTCAACCCCCGATTCCGGCTCGTCCACCATGGAGAAGAGAGGGCGCTGCAGAAGGAGCTGGAAAAGCTCAGCCCTTTTCATCTCTCCACCAGAAAAGCCCTTGCCTACTTCCCGGTCGAGGAGGTGGAGGCAATTCACCCGTGACGCTGTCTCCTCAAGAGCATCAGTTAGTCCCCGCTTCTCAAGCACCAGGCGACCAAGTGTCCGCAACGTAATGCCGCTTATGGTTGGCATTTTCTGAAAGGCCATGCCGATACCCATTCTGGCCCGCTCTTCCACATCGAGGTTTGTGATGTCCTTCCCCTGGAAGAAGATTTGTCCTCCGACAATTCTGTATCCTGGCATCCCCATGATGGCCATAAGGAGCGTCGTCTTCCCAGCTCCATTAGGACCAAGGAGGACATGGACTTCCCCTTCCTGGATCTCAAGGTTCACGCCATCAAGGATCAGAGCATCACCAACAGCTACCTTGAGTTGCTCGATGTAGAGCATGCCTTTGCCCTCCCCTTCCCATTATAGCACACTACACCATGACCACCTGGGGCTTGTCGAAACCGTTGAACGTTGTCGCCGAAGCCCAGGAGTACGCCCCGATATCCGGGACCACCACAAGGTCGTCAACCTCAAGAGGAGGAAGCACGACGTCCTCGGCCACAACATCCAGCGAGTCACAGGTCGGTCCGGCAAGGGTGCAGAGGACTTCCTGGTCACTCTCTCTCAGAGCGTAGAAGGAAAAGCGAGCCTTATCGAAGGGAATGGCCGAGAAGGTTCCGTACAGCCCGTCATCCAGGTAGTACCAGATTTTTCCCGAACGTACCGCCTTTCCAATCACCCGGGTGACGAGTATTCCCGCATTCCCTACAATGCTCCGTCCCGGTTCTGCAATAACCCGAAAACCCCGGGAAAGGAAAGGCTCAAGAAGCGGATACACAACTTCGCTCACAATTTCAAGACTCGCCGGTCCTCCCTCGTTCGAATAGGTGTGGAGAGGGAATCCTCCACCAATATCGATAAGGGTGAGGAAAAGGCCCCGTGCCCGGGCCTTCAAAAGGACATCCTCCACGATATGGAGTGCCGTGGCATACGTTTTGGGATTGTGGCAGGGCGACCCCACGTGGAAGCTCAGGCCCACAGGGACAAGCCCCATGTCCTGAGCTCTCAAAAGGAGCTCCAGAGCTTCCTCCGGCTCGGCACCGAACTTGTACGAGAGGTCGATGCGGCTCCCATTGGAAGGGGTTTTCAGGCGAAGAACGAGTTTCGCCTCAGGGTAGTACCGCTGAATCTTTTTCAGTTCCTCCTCGTTATCGTATGTCATAAGGGAAACTCCAACCCTTCGGGCGTAGAGAATGCCCTCCCGGCGCTTAATGGTGTTAGCGAAAATCATTCGTTCCGGAGCGACGCCAAAGCTCGTTACCAGAGCAATTTCCTGCTGCGAAGCCACATCAAAAGAAGCACCCAAAGAAGCCAGAAGGCCAACCACTGAAGGATGAGGATTGGCCTTCACTGCGTAGAAAACCTCCACCCCGGGAAGGAAACGCTGAAACGCCCGGTAATTCCTGACGACGCGTTCCCTCAAAAGAATGAGAAGGGGAGTACCAAACTGGCTGGTCAGCTCTTCAATCCGCTCTTTGCTCAGTGGAAGCACCCACTCTTCGAGAACCCGCAATCTCTTTCCCATGTACGCACAGTCACCCGATTCCCAGGAAGTACCTCTCTGCGAGGTCCGCATGAAGTATAGTCATTTCCCACCCCCTTTGCAATATACTCCTGCGAATTTCTTCCAAGCCCTCACCGGGCAAGAAGCCACCAGAGCAGCACCGCCGAGAGGAGGTACATTACCGGGTGCATTCCCCGACCCCTTTTCAAGAGAAGCCCAAGGAGGGCAAGACCCGGCATCCCAAAAGCCATCCCCCCTGTGAAAGACAAAGTCCCCAGGGTCATCGCAAGGAGCAAAGCAGCAGGAATACCCTCAGACGCATCCACAAAATCCACGCGACTTAAGGGTTCCAAAGCGAAAATCCCTCCAAGAAAAAGGGCCGGAACAGCAAAGAAAGAGGGAAGACCGGAACAATACGGCACCGCGAAAAGGCTCAGAAGCAGCAAGGCCCCGCACACTATCCCGGTAAGCCCTCGTCGCCCCCGTTCTGCCATCCCGATGACGCTTTCCGGTGCTGGAGAAAGCCCGGGGACCCCAAAGAGAAGTCCAAAAACGGCCATCAGGGTACCCAGAAGAAGCCCCCGGGAGAACCTGGTAACATTCCCCTGCACTCCAAGGGTACTCAAACGCATGAGGTACCCACCCAAAGACCCAAAGACCTCAAAGAAGACAAGCACGGAAACCACACCGGCAAGGCCGACAGTCCCATACTGCAGTGCTCTGGGAACATCCAGGGCAAACAGCAGGGAAGGAGAAAGTGCCAGAGGACTTCCCCTCATCCCGAAGGACCACAAACCCCTCCACAGGGAAAAACCCAGCGTGGCAAGCACTCCAAAGCATGTAGCCCCCTTCAGGCGGATACCGTATCCCACTGAGACCACGAAAAGGCCGAGGAACACCGCCAGGGCCCGGGGATGGGTGAGGTCCCCAAACCCGAACCACCCGGATTCCTGGGGAGCGAGAATCCTTGATTCCAGAAGCCCCCGGAAAAGGAGCAGAAGACCAAGGCTTCCTGAAAGAGCAAAGCGAAAGTTGGGGGAGAGCCTGTGGAAGAAGCGGTTCCATTCTGGAATGGAAGCAGCAAGAAACGCCACAAGGCTTCCAAGAAAAAATGTCCCCAGGGCCACCCTCCAGGGGAGCCGCAGTTCCCCACACAGGACAAGATAGAACGCCACAAGATTGAGTCTTGGAATCACCACAAAAGGGAGATCCATGACGAGGCTGAAACAGAGTGTCCCACAAGCAGACACAAGGATCACCGCAAAAAGAGGGGAAGGTACTCCCGCACCTTCAAGAAGCCCCGAAACTGCAAAGAGAAGAGGGAAAATCCCCAAAAAGAGGGCAACTCCTGCGAGCACTTCCTGACCCCACCGGAAATTCCCCCTCACCGGTCTTTCCTTCCTCCTTCCTTTCCTCTACAATACCGGCAAAAAGGAGAGAAAAGCCCTGTGAGCGCGACAAAAAACCGATTAGCTCTCCTTCTTTTTGGCCATGCCTGCATTGTTCTGGGGTGCTTGCTCATCACCTGGGGGGTGTACCTCCTCCCCTTTTCTCGCCCCACCCTCTCCCATATTCTTACCCGCCCGCTTTTCTGGGGTCTCTTTTCCCTTATGGGCGGGGTGTGCGCCAACTTCCACGGTTTCTGCCGTTGCGTGCGCGGAGAGTGGGGACAGCAACGCTGAGGGGAGGTAAACACCTCCCCAGAAAGTCACGGCGCAACTGTACCCGAAACTACTGTTGGGCTCACGCAGGCACTCCCCACCTCATCGGTCACCACAGCGGACCTGCGGGGGCAAAGTCCGTGATAACGCTATTCCCGGCAACGAGCTGAGAAACGGCATTCCCGGTGATGGTCACGGTCTTTCTGTCAGCAGCAAGTTGAATACTCGTGGGAACGAACACCGACGACCCGGTGACACTTACCGTCCAACCGTCCAGAACCCCCCAGAGGAAGGGTGAAAGGGCCATGTCGTTCACCACAATGGGTTCGCTGAAGACCACAGTAATCCTGGGTGGGATACCATCAGAAGGAGCACTGGCCCGGGCGGTGATGCCAGACAGCTCAGGTGGGGTGCCGTCGACCACCAGGCTGAAGGAACTCTGAGGCTTTCCGCCAGTTCCGGGTCCTTGGCAGCAAACTCAAGGAGGAACGTCCCTTCCGTGGATCCCGAATTCCAGGTAAAGGTGAACTCTCCTGTAGCGCTGGTTGAAGTGGTGTCCAGAAGACTTCCTTCCTGGTACACCCGAATCTGGACATTGGCTGGTCCACGACCAGTAAAAACGACGTCCTGGTTGGGTTGCACAGCATCACCGCTTGAGAGCACCCGTACCCCCACGATCTCCGCCTCGAGAATTTCCGGCGCCTGGGTCTGTCCCGGTTCTAACGACGGAGAAGGAGAAGTTGCCGGTCCACCGGAAGGACCACACCCGAAAAATCCCAGAACCAGAGCCGCGAGAAGATCCCCCACCGCAACCCCTCGAAGTCGCATCTTCCACTCCCCTTCCTCTCGGGATATATTATACCGCTTTTCAGGCGGCCTCCTTTTCTTTCTTTTTCTTCTTCCGGGGCCGCGCCTTCCCGTAGGTCCCCATGAAAATTTTCCCCCGTCGCGTCCGGTGGTCACCCTTGCCCATACCCATACAACCTCCTTTGGTGATTTTTTCCCTTTAGTATACCGGAGGATTCCTCTATCGAGAAGAGGAACGTCCTTCTCCTTCTGGTACAATGGAAGGGGGGGTATGCATGGAACGGGGTGTAGTCTTCTCACTCTCAGAGCTCCTGGAGACAATTGGCGAAACCCTGGAGGTGTGTTTTGCCGCCCCTCTCTGGGTTGTGGCAGAAATCGCCGACCTTCGATTTGACCAGTCTGGCCACTGTTACCTGGAGCTTGTGGAAAAGCAAAATCAGGAACTCCGGGCTCGGGTGCGGGGAACCATCTGGGCCTCTTTCTCTTCGGTGCTCTCCTCGTTCTCCGCCGTCACTGGCAAAACCCTGGCAAAGGGCATGGAAATTCTCGCTCTTGTCAGGATTCGTTTCCACCCAGTGTACGGTCTCTCACTGGACATCCGGGACATTGACCCCCAGTACTCCTTAGGAGCGATGATGCGCCACAAAAAGGAGGTACTCTCTCGCCTTGCCCGGGAAGGGTATCTGGAGAGGAACCGTTCCCTCCCCTTTCCTCCCGTCCCCCAGCGTCTGGCTGTTCTTTCCTCCCCTCATGCCGCAGGCTTCGGGGACTTCCTTGCCCACCTTCAGGAAAACCCCTACGGCTTCCGGTTCCAGGTTGAGCTCTTCCCCGTTTTCGTTCAGGGAGAAGAAACCGAACTCACCTTCCTTTCGGCCCTTGAGGAAGTTCAAAGACGAGCGAAGGACTTTGACGTACTCGTCATTCTCCGGGGCGGTGGAGCCCAGTCAGACCTTCACTGGTTCGATAGCTACACCCTGGGGAAGGCCGTTGCTACTTTCCCCCTTCCTGTTCTTGTGGGTATCGGGCACCAGAGAGACGAGACTGTACTCGACGCCGTGGCGTACCATTCTCTGAAAACCCCAACAGCTGTTGCGGATTTCCTCATCGAGCGTATGCGAGCATTCGACGAACTTGTCTTTGGATCATACCTTACGCTCAAGGGCGCTGTCGAGCACCTCTTACAGGATCAGAAAATCACACTCACCATGCTCTCTGCGCACCTTGAGCAACGTAGCCGGAATGCTCTTAAAGATGTACAGGAAACGACCATGCAGCTTCGATGGAGGCTCAAAGAGTGCGCACGTCGTACCTTAGAGAAAAACGGCAACGCGTTTTCGGGAATCTGGCAGAAGCTGGGTGGTGCCCTGAAGGCGACATTTTCTGCCCACACCGCCTCTTTAGAACACATCACCCGGGCCGTGGCGCTTCTTGACCCTTACAGTACCCTCCGACGAGGATACACCCTGACTTTAAGACAGGGGAAAATCGTGAAGAGCGCAAAAGAGTGCACCCCTGGAGACGTTTTAGAAACGAGGTTCTGCGATGGATGGATACAAAGCGAGGTGACAACCCGTGAGTTCTTTTGAGAACCTCACCTACCGGGAGGCTCTGGCAGAACTCCAGGCCATCGTCCAGGAACTCGAAGACGGCATGGTCGATATTGATCTTCTTGTGGAGAAGGTGAGGCGAGCTTCGTTCCTTTGTCAGTTCCTGCGACAGAAACTTCGAACGACCGAAGAGGAGGTACAGAAGATTCTGCAGGAAACCGAGCACCTCACTCCTGAACAATGAGATCTCCGTTGTCGCACAGTTGGCACTCAAACTGAATAGTGCTGTGGTGGATGTCGAATTCCTTCCGGAGGATTGCAGCGATTTCCTGCCGAAGCACATCCACCTCTTGCAAGGTTGTGCAGGTCGTCACCACGTGGAATTCCGCATAGTGTTCTCTTTCGTTCAACGACCAGAGGTGGAGGTGATGGATATTCTCCACCCCCGCAACGGTTTCAAGGCGTCTTTTGAGGATCTCCGGCTGAACATGCGGTGGAGTCCCCTGCATGAGGATGTGGATGGTCTTCCCAAAAAGCGGAAAGGCCTCCCACAGAACAAAGACCGCCACCCCCAGGCCCACAAGGGGGTCAAGCCACATCCACCCCAGATACCCAGCCATCCCAATCCCTAAAACCACCGCGCAGGAGGAAAGAGTATCGGCCACAAGATGCACAAAGGCACTCCGGATGCTGAGGCTCTCTCGGGAAGCAGAAAAAAGGAGAGCAGCAGAACCAAAGTTGCCCAGAAGCCCCACAACGGCAACCGGGAGGGCCAGCTGGAGCCAAAGAGGTGAAGGATAGAAGAAACGCTCCGCAGCCTCCCACACAAGATACGCTGCTACCCCAAAAAGGAGTAGTGTATTCACAAACGCTGCGAGAACCTCTGCCCTCCGGTAACCGTACGTCTTCCTGGGCGTTCGAGTCCGCAGGGCAAGACGTAGAGCAAAGAAGGCGGTGAGAAGGGAAAAGGTATCCATGAGATTGTGCAGGGCATCCGAAAGGAGGGCCAGACTTCCCGAGAGGAGTCCTCCCACAACCTCGGCCATGAAGATCCCGGTGTTCAGGGCAACACTGAGGGAAAGCAACGACACGGTGCGGTGGGGATTGCTCTTCCCGGGGGTCATGGGAATTCCAAAGCCCCGGATTGCTCCGGGGCTTTGCCTCACTCAACAGTTACTGCTTTTTCGCTTCTCCAGAGGCCATGAATGTTGCAGTACGACGTGGCATAGAGCGTCCCCGGACGGTCGAGTTTCACAGCAAAGAGTGCCCGGGGCTCAGTGTGCGCAGGACCCTGGTTGGCCCCTGCAACGCTTTCCCCGTGAGCAGTGAATTCTACCCTCCCCAGCTGGTACGGGAACTTCTCTCCCTCCGGGGCAAAGTAGAGTTCAATCCACCGGATGTGATGCTCGGTAGTGTTGGGGTGGGGAATCTCCTTACCCACAGTCACCTGGAAGACCGCAACTTCTCCTCTCTTCACCACATCCGGTCCCTCGAGGACCGGGACGTGTTTTTCTTGCTTCCAGTCTGCCGACTGAAAGAGGTTCTCAAAGGCCATGGACGCCACCTCCTCAGAAGCTCTTAAATGACGCCTTAGGTGCACCACAAACAGGGCAGAACTCTGGAACCTCTCCTTCCACCGTATGGCCGCAGACAGGACAGATAGACACTACACCGAGTTCCATATCCTTCCCCTGCAGCGCTGCTTCCTTGGCCCTCTGGTACATCCTGGCGTGGATTTTCTCTGCTTCCAGGGCATAACGCGTGCTTTTCTCAGATTCCTTCTCCCCCTGGAATTTCGCCACCTCATGGTACACCGGGTACATCTCTTCCACCTCAAAAGTCTCTCCGGCAATGGCCATGTCGAGGTTTGCCACCGTGTCGTTGACGTTGCCCAGGGCCCGGTAGTGGTTTGTGGCGTGGACCTGCTCCGCATAGGCTATAGCCCGGAAGAGGCGAGCAATGTTGGGCTTCCCTTCTTTTTCCGCCACCTCGGCGAAAATGAGGTACCGCATGTGGGCCTGGGACTCCCCGGCATAGGCATTCTCCATATTGGCCTGGGTCATCTTGTGGGGAATCTTGCTCACCTGGACATCCTCCCTTCTTTGGGCTTTTTAGCCAGAAAACCACGGCCTGCTTTTTTCTATTCCCACCCTCTAAACTTTTCTTTGCTTCTGCCGAACATTAGGGATGGAAGGGAGGAAGACCATGGCCATTCGAATCCGGGAAAACCACCTCAGCGGGAGTCAATACCGGGCCATCATCGCCTGCACCCTTGTGGAGGAAAAGCCAACCCTCTCCCAAAAAGAGGCAGAGAATACTTCCGAGAATACTCCAGAGCCTGCTCTGCACCGGGAAAAATGAGGTACAATGGAAGGCAGAAGCGGCTCTGGAGGTGAAACCATGCGGTACATCGAACTCCATGGGGCAAAAGTCCCGGTTATTGGCCTTGGTACCTGGGACCTGCGGGGCGATGAAGGATATCGGGCGGTCCTGAGTGCTCTCTCTTTGGGATACCGGCACATCGACACCGCCGAATTCTACGATAACGAAAGAGAGGTTGGGCGGGCCATCCGGGATTCGGGAGTTCCCCGGGGGGACGTTTTCCTCACCACCAAAGTCTGGTACACCCACCTGCGTTTCCAGGACCTCGTCCACTCCTGCGAGGAGAGCTTGCGAAAGCTCAGCACCGACTACGTTGACCTCTACCTCATCCACTGGCCCAGCGAGGCCGTCCCTCTTGAGGAGAGCCTCAGAGCCATGGAGAAGCTGCACGAAGAGGGGAAGGTTCGTTTCATCGGAGTGAGCAACTTCGATGTTGCCCTTCTTGAGAAAGCCCGGATGCTCACCACCCTCCCCATCCTCACTGACCAGGTGGAGTACCATCCCTACCTCTCCCAGAAACCCCTCCTTGAATACTGCCAGAAACACCGTATCATTCTCACCGCATATTCCCCCCTTGCCAGGGGCCGGCTCTTCGGGGATCCTCTTCTCCAGGACATCGCCAGAAAGTACGGAAAGACCGTCTCTCAGGTCGTCCTCCGCTGGCTCATCGAGCAGGATATGGTGGTGGCCATTCCCAAGGCGAAAGATGCAAAACACCAGCGGGAAAACCTCGACATCTTTGATTTCTCCCTCACCCAAGAAGAGCACGAAGCCATCGCCCGTCTGGATCGGGGAGAAAAGGTGGCCTCACGGCTTTGATGGGGCGGTACATTCTCCTGTTCTTGTTCTTCCTGGCCCTTTTTCCGCCTTCTTTAGGGGACGCGTTACCACGGTACGTCTTCCTCTTCATCGCCGACGGACTGGGCCAGGAAGAAATCGACCTGTATATGGCTCTGGCCGCAGCCAAAGGACGTATCCCTGCCTTTGCGGATTTCCCCATTCGGGTCTTTCTGGACAACCGGACCGCACAGGGCGGCATCCCAGACTCGGCCTCCGCAGCCACAAGCATCGCCTGCGGAGTGAAGGTTCCCCAGGGCATGCTGGGCGTGGACGGTCAGGGCCGTCCCCTTGAGAGTGTTGCCAAAGTGGCGAAAAACCTGGGATTCCGGGTTGGCATCGTCACCAATGTCGCCGTAAACGACGCTACTCCCGCAGCCTTCTACGCCCACGTTCCATCCCGAAAGTCCTACGACGACATTGCCCGGCAACTCGTGGAGTCCGGCTTTGACCTTTTTGTGGGGAGCGGCATCACAAGCTCAGGTGACGCAGCACGGGAAAGGATTCTTGCTTTAGCCCGAAAGAAGGGGTACAAGGTCATCCAGGACCCCGCTGCTTTCTCTTCGCTTGGACCCGCCTCCCTTCCGGTCATTGCCCTTCTCCCTTTCACCTTCGCCATTGACCGGAGGGACCCTGCACCGAGCCTTGCCTCTTCCGTCCGGAAGGCCATAGAGCTCCTGCAGGATTCTTCCGGATTTTTCCTTGTGGTGGAGGGTGGACGCATCGACTGGTGCAACCACGCAAACGACGTTGTTTCATCCCTTGCTGAGGTTGAGGATTTTGAAGCTGCCGTCCGCGTTGCCCTTTCCTTCGGGAAAGCACACCAAGACGAAACCCTGATTCTTGTGACCGCCGACCATGACACCGGTGGCCTCACATTCAGGGAAAACCCCCTCCCCAGGATTCCTCCACAGGCCTTCTCATACGAGCGATTCCTGGCAAGACTCAGAACCACTCCCAAGAAAGAAGAGGCCCTCTTTGCACTTTCCGTTTCCACCTGGGGTGAGGAATCCCTGCAGGGGCTTGAGGAGGAGCTCTCGGCAGCCCTCCAGGAGTTCCTCCTTTGGGGAAACGGCAATGCCCTTTGGATAAAGTTGGTTCGGCTCCTTGCTGAGCGAGAAGGCCTTTCCTGGGCCACCACAGGACACACTGCTTGCCCTGTGCCACTGTACGCCTGGGGAGAGGGTTCCCGGGTTTTCCAGAACGCCTCAAGCAACACGGATATTGCAAAGCTCCTGAAAGCCCTCCTCAGGGAGCAGGTTGTCCCTGAAGAAGTGTTTTGATATAAATGGAAGGGGAGACTCATGAGACAGGTGGGGAAGGTTCTACGCACCGAAGGTGAATACGCTCTGGTTCACGTGGAAAAACGGTCGGGATGTGGAGGGGAAAGATGCCCCTTAAGTTCCTCCCTCATCGATGACTCTGGAAGCGACTTCTACACGGTACGGGCCCGAAACGATGTCCACGCCCGCCCGGGGGATACGGTTTTCGTCGAAGTGCGGGATACTGTGGCACTTGCCGTTGCCTTCTTCCTGTACCTTTTCCCCATTCTCCTTGCCCTGGGTGCGTACCTGCTTTTTCTGGCGCTTTTTGCCCGGCAGGTCCTTGCACTTTTTGGGCTTTTCGGAAGCCTGGGAGGATCGTTCCTCTTCCTTCGCTGGCTCAACACGCGATTCGTGGTCGACTACCGGGTGAGCGCCTTCGCCCACCCTGAAGCGTGCACCCAGTGCCCCCTGCAACCGGGGAAAACCCCCTGGGGTGAGAACCGTGGTTGAGATGCTCAGGGTCTTTCTTGGGAGGAAAGGACGGGGGTACGGGGCACTGGCTTTTGGATTCCTCCTCCTTGGCGTTGCCGTGTTCCTCCACGCAAGGCTTATGGAAACCTTCCCATCTCTCTTCCTCCTGCTCCTTCTTGGGGGAATCGCCATGCTCTTTTTTGGGGTTATGTTCCTCTTTTTCGAGGAACGCATCCTTGCCCAAAGGGTAAAAGCGCAGGAACGCCTCCTTGAGTTCCTCATGGAGTACATCCCGGACCACCTCTACTTCAAGGACCGGCAAAGTCGCTTCATCGGAGGGAGCAAATCCCTGGCGAGATACTTTGGCCTTGAGCGGGTAGAAGACCTTCTGGGCAAAACCGATTTCGACTTTTTCTCCCCACCCCACGCCCAGGAAGCCTATGCCGATGAGCAGCGTATCATGGAAACTGGCGAACCCATCGTGGGAAAGGTGGAACTCGAAACCTGGCCCGATGGCAGAACAAGCTGGGTCCTCACCACCAAAATTCCTCTCCGGAACGAAAAGGGGGAAATCACCGGCATTGTGGGGATTTCCAAAGATATTACCGAGCTCAAGGCAAAAGAGGAAGCTCTGGAACGGGAACGACAGTTCCTGAATGACGTCTTCGAAAGCATCCAGGACGGTCTCTCCGTCCTTGACCGGAACTTCACCATCCTCCGGGTGAACTCCTTTATAGAGCGGCTTTATGAACACGCGATGCCCCTTGTGGGGAAAAAGTGCTACGAGGCATACCATGGCCGCACCTCCCCCTGCTTTTTCTGCCCCACCATTCCCGCCATGGAGAGCGGGAAAAGGGTGACCCATGTCGTCCCCTACACGAAAGAAGGAGAAATCAAAGGATGGCTTGAGCTCACCGCTTACCCCTACCGGGACAGAGACGGCACCATTCTTGGAGTTATCGAGTACGTAAAAGACGTTACCGAGAGAATCCAGGCCGAAGACGCCCTGCGGGAAAGCGAACGCAAGTTCCGGACCCTCACCCGCCTTGCTCCGGCAGCCATCATCATCTACCAGGATGGCCGTTACGTCTGGTGCAACGAGGAAACCGAAAGAATCACGGGGTACTCCCAGGAGGAGCTCCTGACGCTTCCTGTTGAGGCTCTTGTCCACCCGGATTTTGTGGAACGAGTACGGGCAAACGTCGCCAGAAGACAGCGCGGAGAGGAAGGGGAGGCCCAGTATGAGATCAAAATCCTCCGCAAAGACGGAGAAGAACGATGGATCCTGGTCCGTGGCTCCACCATCCGCTACCGAGGTCGGTTCGCTGGCCTTGCAGTATGCCTTGACATCACGGAAGAAAAGCGTCGGGAGGCCCGCCTCTTCCACCTGAACCGGGTGTTGAAAGCTGTCCGGAACGTGAACCAGCTCATCGTCCGGGAGAAGAACCGGGAACGCCTCATCCAGGGAATATGCCGGGAACTCGTCGAAGGGTGTGGGTATACTGGAGCGGGTGTGGTGCTTTTCGGCACCGAGAAACCCTCCGTCACCGCTTTGGGGTTTTCTGAGGAACACCTCACTGCATTCGGCACTGTCTTAGAGCAAGCCCTGAAAAACCCTGGATATCCACGGGACAGGGTTGAAAAGATTACCCCCACCGATGCTGCCGCTTCTTCCCTTCCCCGTCCAGGTGAGGGGCTTTTCGTCGCCCCCCTCAGGTGGGGGGAACACCTCTACGGGGGAATTGTCGCAGCTCTTCCCCTGCCCTTTCTGAACGATGAGGAAGAGGAAATGCTTTTCCTCGAGCTCTCCCAGGATCTCTCTTTCGCCCTCTACAGCATCGACCTTGAGGCCATCCGCGAAGAGGCCCAGCAAGCTCTGCAGGAAAGCGAAGAACAGTTCCGGACTCTTGCCGAGTCCCTCCCTGTGGCCACCCTCATCCGCACGCACACCGAGTGGGTTTACGTCAACCCCTTCTTCGAGGCCCTCACTGGATATCGGGCCATGGAGCTCAATGATGAACTCTGGTTGCGGATCTCCCCCGAGGGTGCCACCTTGCTTTCACGGTGGCACAAAAAGACAGAGATGCTTCCCTTTGAAGCGGAATTCACCCTGACGACAAAGGGTGGGCAAACCAGGTGGGTTCTGGCCCGTTTCACACCCATACGGTACCGCGAGGAAGAGGCGCTCCTTGTGCTCCTTCTGGACCTCACGGAACGAAAACTCGCCGAAGACCGTATTCGTTACCTCACCTTCCACGATACCCTTACGGGTCTTTATAACCGGACGTTCTTTGAGCAGGAAATGAACCGCCTCGATACTCCCGAGAACCTCCCCTTAAGCGTCATCATGGGGGACCTGAACGGTTTGAAGCTCGTGAACGATACCTTCGGCCATGCCATGGGGGATGAGTTCCTGCGCCAGGCAGCACGCATTCTCAAGGAGGTCTGTAGTGGCCGGGGTGTGGTGGCTCGTCTGGGAGGAGACGAATTCGTGGTGCTCCTTCCCCGTACCTCAAGTACTGAAGTTCAGGCGCTTGGGGAAAGCATCCAGGAAGAGTTCAAAAGGACTGCAGTGGCATCCATCCCGCTGAGTATCTCCCTGGGTTACGGCACTAAAACCGACCCGAACCAGCCCCTTGATGAGGTCCTGCGTATTGCCGAGAACTGGATGTACCAGCGCAAGCTCACCGAAAGCCTGAGCTTCCACAACCAGGTTCTCCAGGCCTTTCGGGCATCACTCCGGGCGGTAACCCAGGAAACCGAGGAACACTCCCAGCGCATTCGGGAACTGGCCCTTCGCCTTGGAAAGGCCCTCGGTCTTTCCCAGAGAGAACTCGATGAGCTGAGTCTCCTTGCCGAATTCCACGATATCGGGAAAATTGCCATTCCCCAGAATATTCTGGAAAAACCTGGTCCACTGGATGAGGAGGAATGGGCCATCGTCAAAAAGCATCCGGAGGTGGGCTTCCGTATCACCCAGTCCATCTGGGAGCTTTCTTCCATTGCTAACTACATCCTCTTCCACCACGAACGCTTTGATGGCACCGGATACCCCCGGGGACTTCGAGGAGAGGACATTCCCCTTCTCTCGCGTATCATCGCCATCTGTGATGCGTACGACGTGATGGTGACCGGCCGCCCCTACCGGAAAGCAAGGACCAAGAAAGAAGCCATTGAGGAACTCCGGCGCTGTAGTGGCACACAGTTTGACCCCCGGATTGTTGAAGCCTTCATCGATATCCTCGAAGAAGAGCACCAGGATCCTAAACCCCAAGGTCCATAGGTGCTCGCCCAAGAGACCGGAGAAGGTGAAGCGTCTGTTCAACCTGTTCCCGTATGGTTTCCCCTTCGTGAGCCCTTCCAGGATACAGGGTGTAGTATGGCCGGAACTTGAGAGGTGTGACGTTCAGCATCAGCGAGCTTGCCCCAGAAAGAAGGCCCATCCTGCGAGCCTGAGGATCCAGAGTCTCAAAGGCCGTGGTGATGAGGATTTTGGCGTTTTTAGGGTCCACAAGCCGGGCCACCGCCAGGGTGTTGAGCACAAGAGATGGGGAAGGAGGAGCAGAAAACGCCAGGGGAGTTGCCGGATGAGGCAGGAACGGTCCAAAGCTGTACATTTCTGCCGAAAGTGCCCTTGTGAGGAGAATATCCTCAAGGATGTCGGAGAGCTTCTGCCCTGGAAGACCGATGAGTCCCCCCGTAGCCACAAGGTACCCGAGCTCCAGAGCCCGCTCAAGGTGGGCAAGGCGTTGCGAAAGGGTGTATCCTGGGTGCAGCTTCTCATAAAGCTCTGCGTTACTCGTCTCAAAGCGGAGCAAAATCCCCCTTGCCCCGGCTTCGTAGAGCGCCTCAAGCCCTTCAAGACCAATCTCCCCAAAGCTTATGAAGATAAGGACAGCATGACGCCTCTTGATTTCCCGCACAAGCTCTGCGAGTTCTCTAACCGAACGTCCTGGATCTTCCCCGCTCTGGAGCACAAGTGCCTGGAACCCGTAGACCTCCACAGCCTCGCGTACTGCCTCAAGAACCTCCTCATCGCTCATGCGATACCGCAAAAGAGCACCGTTGTGGGTCGAAAGACCGCAGTAGGCGCAGTTGCGAGAGCAGAAGTTCGAGATTTCGAGAATTCCGTGAACGCACGTGGCGTTGCCGTGGTACTTCCTCCGGAGGAAATTGGCCACTTTGTAGAGCAACTCCTGCTCTTTTGGGGACTGAAGCCCAAGGAGGGTGAGGAGTTCTTCCTTTGAAAGCGAACGCTCCTCAAGGGCCTTATCGAGCATACGGAGAATTCGCCGTTCTACTCCTTCCCTTTCCACCTCAAGCCGTGCAAGACGGAGGTCCACTTCCTGGAGCTCGAAAAAGGTTTCTTTCCAGGTAGCAAGGATTTCCTGTGCCTCTTCAGGCGGAACAACCTTGATCACAAATCCTCCCTGGGCGTAGACAAAATCCCCCACTCTGAGGGAGGGAAACTCATTGTACGCCTTCCTTCGCTCACCGAAGTACTCCACCGTGGCGATCCGCCCACAAAGGGCGACAACCTGTCCTGGAATGGCGTAGCACAAAGCGACTATTCCCCCTCAAAGGAGAGGAGACGCAGCTCCCTCAACGGACTGTGTTCTATAACGAGCTCAGCCCCCTCAAGGATGGTCCCCCGGGATTCCTCGGTAAAGAAATACCTGAGGACCTCCGGGTCGATCTCGGTGAAGTCCCCCATCCGAAGGTACACTCGGGTAATCCTTTGCAGGCCCTCCGCCTCTCCCCGACGGAGGAGATCCTCGAAAACCTCGCGGACCAGTCGGAGTTCATGCATAATGCAACCCTCCAAGGTATTCCACAATGGCAGAGGCAGCACGTTCCACCGCCTCACTCAATCCTTCCCCAAAGGAAACGTCCTCAGGCTGAATCCCCACAAAGACAACCTCACATCCTGTTTCATCGGCCACAATCCTTGCAATCACCGGGAGGGGAAACGTATGGGTGCTGAGCGTGACCGAAACGACCTCCTCCTCCGTCAGCACCCGGATTTCCCCCGGAACACCGCCAAAGGAGGCAGCGTCGATGAAGATAACCTTTGCCGGTCGTTCGCTCAGAATATCGTCGATGAACCGCTCCGGGGAAAAACCTGCCTGAATCAGACGAAAACAGGGAGGGAGAATCGGGGCAAGCTTCTCCCCGATATACACCCCTACCCCATCGTCCCTCCGGAGAGGGTTCCCAACGGTAACGACAACCGTTTTTCCATTCAAGGCAGGCTCAAGAGCCCTCCGGATTTTCTCGTCCAACAAAGGTAACATTGAGGAAATGGGTAGAACAGGAAATACAGGGGTCATACGCCCGCACAAGCATCTCAAGGGCAAGCTGGATTTCTTCTTCGCTTCGGTCAAGGATTTCCGGAACAAGCTTCCGCATATCGTACTCGATGTTCCGGAGGTTCTGTCCGGTGGGGATGACGCAGTTAGCATGCACAATGCGACCGTGGTCATCAACCTCGTAGTGGTGGTAGAGCGTCCCCCGGGGTGCTTCCACCGCCCCAACACCGCTTCCTGCCCGAACGGGGATGCGCTGTTTCTCATTCAGCCCTACCACAATCTCTTCGTCATAGTTGAGGCCCGTTTCGAGAAACTCCTCCACAACATCCACCGCGTGGTAGAGACAGTGGAAGCACTCCACAAGCTGGGCGACGGTGTTCAGATAGGGGTTCGTGACCTTCCGATTCATGCCAAAAAGGTCCGCTATTTCCTTCGCTCTGGGATGGAGTTTGGAGTAGTTCAGGTTCAGACGGGCCAGGGCTCCAACCATGTAGGAATCGCGACTCAGGCGGGTATGCTTTGCCGTCGAGTGGGGAACCACGAACTCGTTGGTGATTTTTCTGTAGTCTCTCTTGGGAAGGCGAACCCCATCGGTTGAACCTATATCCCCCATAAGGAGCGGGTACTCGTCGTCATCGGACACCAGGGCCACGTACTCCGTTTCCCGCTCAAATTCAGGAAAGCGAAATCCTCGAACGAGGTCGACCGTAGCCTCAAGGTCGGGAATCATCCCAAGGAGGAGGTTCCGCATTTTCTCGAGGTCCCCAGGACGAGGAAGCTTCGTGAATCCCCCCACCGTACAGCTTATGGGGTGGACATGTCGGCCCACAAGGATATCGCAGACATCGTTACAGGTTTTTTTAAGGCGCAGCGCTCTTCGGACCACTGTATTGTGGGTCTCCACAAGGGGGACGAAACTCTTCACGCCAAAAAGGTCTGGGGCAACGAGGAAGTAGATGTGGAGAATGTGGCTATCGAGAATTTCAATATCAAGAAGGAATTTCCGCAGCTTCACCGTTTGTTCACTGGGTACAAAACCGATGGCCTCTTCCGCTGCCTGAATGGAGGCCAGGGAATGGGCACAGGCACAGATACCGCAGATTCGAGAGGTGATGTGCTGAGCCTCAAAAATAGACCGTCCCCGGAGCATTCCCTCAAAGAATCTCGGCGATTCGATAATCTCCAGACGACATTCCCTGAGCGTTCCGTCCCGAACATCCACCACGATGTTCCCATGCCCCTCAACCCGGGTGAGATATTCAACATCAACGCGTATGCTCTTCCCCATGCCTTTTCTCCGCTCCCTTCAGGATTCGACAGGCGTTGTACATGTCCATCCGCCGGACCAGAAACTCCACACGGACACCGTAGCGCTCAAGCACCTCGAGGAATCCCCGTTCATTGGGATTGGAAACCATCCCCCGGCAGCCGTAGCAGATGTTGCCATTGTTGATGCACCAGGAGTTGCACCCCGCCCGGGTGATGGGACCAAGACAGGTGAGACCTCGCTCGTAGAAACAGACGTTCTCGTTGAACTTGCACTCTACACATACAGCCACATCCGGCACATGATAGGGAATCCCAAGGAGAGCACACTTAAGGACTTCGAGGAACTCAGGCTGGTACACAGGGCATCCGTGGACGAAGTACTCCACAGGAACGACTTCATGCACTGGGTGGGTGGGAAGGGTGGTGAAAAACCTTGCCCCCTCCCCGTAGACATACTGGAGAATCTCTTCAAGGTCGAAGGCGTTCTTCATGCCGTTGACCCCGCCGATTGTGGCACAGGACCCATAGGCAATGAGCGTTCTGGAGCGCTGGCGAATCCGTTTGATTCGTTCAACATCGTGAGGAGTTGTGATGCTCCCTTCAATGACGGCAATATCGTAGATCCCGTCCCACCGCTCGCTCATGGTTTCCCGAAATTCCACAAGATCAAGAAACTTGAGGAGCTCGAGGAGTTCCTCCCCGAGATTGGTCACCTGGAGCTGACATCCTTCGCAGCAGGTGAAATCGAAAAAAGCAATCTTCGGCGCCTTCATCATATCGCCCCTTTGAGATCCTTGATTTTCTCGTAAAAGAAGACCGGGCCATCCTGGCAGCAGTAGATATCGTGAATCTGACAGTGCCCGCACTTCCCAAGGCCACACTTCATATGGCGCTCAAGAGAAAGAACAATCTGATCCTCGGGAATACCCTTCTTGAGGAGTTCGGCGATCACAAAACGGTACATCACCGGCGGACCCACCATAACCGCAAAGGTTTCCTCGGGATTGATATCCACTCCGGGGATAAGGGCCGTCACCATGCCCACGTTACCTTTCCAGTCGGGGTCTGCACGGTCCACCGTACACTGGAAACCCACGTCCATCCGCCGCTGCCACAGTTCAATCTCGTCCCGGAAGAGGAGATTCTGAGGGTCTTTGCAGCCAAAAAGCACATGAACTCTGCCAAAATCGCGCCGGTTGTCCATAACGTAGTTGATGAGGGAACGAAGGGGAGCAAGACCTATACCTCCAGCAATGAGCAAAAGGTCGTGCCCGATGAGCCTGGTGATAGGGAATCCAACCCCAAAAGGGCCCCGGATACCCACTATATCCCCTGCCTCAAGACGATGCAAGGCAGTGGTCAACCGGCCCACCGCTCGGACACAGAGTTCAAAGCTCTGGCGCCTTGTGGGCGAAGAGCAAATGGATATCGGAGCCTCGCCCACGCCAAGGAGTGAAACTTCCACAAACTGCCCTGGCTCAAAATCGAGAATTTCTCCATCGACCAGAGAGAGCTCAAAGAGCTTGTCCTTTTCAGTGAGGCGAGAGGTCCTGAGAATCCGGGCCTCTTTCACCTCATATCCGGTGTGACTCAAAAGGATTTTCTCCACAGTCCCACCCCTCACACTTTGAGGTATCCGGTCTCCCGAGCAAGCTGGGCAATGGTTTCCTTCAGGTCGATTTTGGCCATACAAACCCGGCTGCACCGCCCGCAACCGGTACAGAAGAATCGGTTGTACCGCTTCACAGGATACGAAAACTTCCGGTTGAACCGATGTCGCTTCCGGTCAGATCGTTCTGCCCGGAAACTCTCTCCACTGGCAATTTTCGCAAAGGGCTCATTCTGGCAGGAATCCCAGACCCTGATACGCCTTCCAGTCATGAGGTTCACATCGGGAACATCCCGAACGTCAAAGCAATAGCAGGTGGGGCAGACGTTGGTGCAGTTGGCACAGGAGAGGCACCGGTTCCCAATCTCCTCCCACACTCCCGCCTCAAAACCCTCCCTGAACATCCGGGGAAGAAAAGCGCGGTCCACAGGAACCTCGGGGCGGAAAATCTGGGCCTTCCTGGCCCGGAGCGCCTCGAGCTCGGCAAGATGCTGCGATTGTGCTCGCTCGAGAAAAGGAATATCCCGCACGAGGTCCTCACCTTTCTGGGTGCCCACCTGGATGAGAAAATACTCTCCAAGATCCGTGAAGAAGAGGTCATATCCTCCCTGGGGAAGGAACGTCCCCATGAGCCCACAGGAGGCATAGGTATCGCAGTAGTCGTTGCACTCGAGTCCGATGACGGTGATGTACTCTCTGCGGACGAGATAGTTCAGGTCCTTGGGCCGGTCGCTGAAGACCACATCAAGACACTGAATGCCTGCGAGATCGCAGGTGTGTACCCCAAAGAGGATGAGGGACTCAACCTCTACCACTGGCTGGAGTTTCTGTCCTCTGCGGGTGTCGTACTCCGCAAGAGTCTCATACTGGGGCATGAAGTACTTCTTTGGGGGGAGAATGGTCGGAATGTACCGGAGGGCGATGTCGCTGCCTTTTTGAACCTCGGAGAACACGAATTGCCCATTACCCTTTGCGACAGGCGCAACCACCTTTCCGCGGCGGACCAGGGACTCCACAAAAAGGTCGAAAGAACTCCTGGGAAGGACGAGGTACTCCACACACTTCCTCCTTTCCTGCTTTTTGGGGAATAACCCTCCTGTATTCTTCCATATTCCTCCCAGCGTTTCTCCCAAGACACCGTGCATTTCTTGAAAAGCGCAGAGACTCTGGTATAATTCTCTCTGTCGGGGCGTGGCGCAGCCTGGCAAGCGCACCTGCCTTGGGAGCAGGGGGTCGGCCGTTCAAGTCGGCTCGCCCCGACCATTTTTCCTCCGGGTTCGATACGCTCAGAGAACACTCCTCCTTATAGAAGAAGTGCTTCTTCAAAAAGCAGTATAGGAGTACTTCTTTCCTTCTGTCAACGGTCGACAAAAAGACACAGGCTTTTTCTCTGGAGAACTCTTGAGGGCATCTGGGGGTAATGAACCTGCGGGTCGCAGAACTCGAGAGACTCTCGGAATGGACTTACGCAAACGGCAACTGGAAAGCAGAAGTCAGAGCGTAAAACTGCGAAGGCAACAACATCAAAAAGGGCAAAAGCACCAGGCAGAAAAAACGAGATTTACAAAGCCCCTGGCGCCCCCAAGCGGATTTGAACCGCTGCCGTCGCCTTGAAAGGGCGATGTCCTAACCTGGCTAGACGATGGGGGCGCAGGCAAGCCCTATTTTACCGAAAGGTTTCCAAAAAAGCAAGCGATGTGGAGCACCCTCCACAAATTACTCCCGGATGATGGCACTCGTGGGACAGGAATCGATGGCCTCGTCAACACAGCTTGCGCTTGTGTCTGCGCCGTCTTTTACCACACTTTTCCCGTTGGCGTTCATTTCAAAGACATCAGGGCAAATCTGCACGCAGAGCTCGCAACCGATGCAGAGTTCTTCATCAACTCGAAGAGCCATGGCGTATCTCCTCCCTTAGATGGAATTCGAAAACCAGGACACATTATAACAAACCGGGAGCTTCTTTTCTATGCGTCAAGGAATTCCCGGGCCAATCTTTTACAGGAGTTATGAAAACCCGATCCACCAGGACGGTAAAATCTCCTCGACTCACCGTCCCCTCATTTGCGTTGACGGGAAGATCGGCCTCGACAAGAATCTGAAAATCCATCCCATTGACTGCCACAAGGTCATGGCAATGCCTGATGATGCACAAATCCCGTTCAGTTACTTCGCTCTCCTCCCCAGCCTCTTCCAGAATCTTTCTGGCTACGGGAGAACTTTCAAGGCGCTGGTACTTTCCTTCCCGGGAACTGTATTCTGAGCCGCAACAATTTCCATGTCACGCAAAAGGGCCGAAAGCTCAATAATCCTTTGTTCTCTCCCGGGGATTGCCATTTCACCCTCCCTCCCCAAGCAAGCGCTGCAGGTCTTCTTCGCCAAAGCCAAAGTAGTGCCCGATCTCGTGAAGGAGCACCTCCCTGACCTTCCTGCGGAATTCCTCCTCCCGGGGTGCTATTCTCCGGATGTTTCCGAGGTAGAGGACAATCCGATCCGGGAGCACAAAGGTGTACCCCAGGCCTCTTCTGGGAAGCGGAACCCCCTGGTAGAGCCCAAGGACAAATCCCAGTCCCCTTTCTGCCTCATCCCGGACAACAAACTCTACGTTCTCCAGCTTTTCCCGCAAAGGAGGTGGAAGGGCATCAAGAACCTCCTGCAGAACTGAGGCAACGATCTCCCGCTCTTCCACGGAACTCCCCCAAAGCTCAGACCTTCCCACAGGCCCAACGGAACCCTCCCTGAAGATACCATGAGCGGTCAGAGAAGTCAAAAAGGCCTTGCAGTACCTCTCCTCCAGGTCGGAATTCTGGTATACGCTCTTCCGGGAGGGGTGGAAGACGACCCGAAGAAGAAACTCCCTCAAAACATTCAGGTCCTTCCTCTATACGTTTGCGAGGCCCCTTGGTAACGTCGAGACCACAACAGGAGGTCCCAGGGTCCTGGGGAGGAGAGCCCTCCGGAGGACCTTCGGGAAAGCAATGCCGAAATTCTTCCGGTAGCAGCAGGTAGCGCACCGTGGTGGGGAAAGGTCCTGGACCAGTAGCCCGGTGAAGCAATCCGGAAAAAACACGTTGAACTGGGGAAGAGCCGCAGCATCAGAGCACGTACCCGTAAGCAGGCAACATAGGAAGTGTCTTCCCGTGAATACTCTGGGCAAGCTTCAGAAAGACCTGGAACAAAGAGGCTCAGGTGAGGGGATATGAACCCTGCAGTATCTGCCATCCACCGGGCTTGCCCATCCCTTCATCGGTGGACCTACCGGCACCACTTCCTCCTCTCCAAGCGTAGGGCATTGGGGGAAGCGGTGGAAGAGAGCGAAAGACGTGTTCCTTGTAGTAGTCCCGGATAGTGCGGAGCACGTCTTTGGCTTTTTCCAAAGAGGAAGAACTCGAGCAGAGCTTCAGAACTTCGAGTATGGTGGAGCTAAACAACCTTGTATTACGGCCACCGGAGTCAGAAGCAACGCAGGGAGAAAAGCAGACAGCGTAGAGCTTCGGAAGAAGCGGCGCACAACCCCTGGCGCGCCCGGCGGGAATCGAACCCACAACCTACGGATTAGAAGTCCGTTGCTCTGTCCTGTTGAGCTACGGGCGCTCAACTGTAATTTTACTCGCCTTCAAAGCGTCACGCAATAGGTCCAAAAACACTTCTCTCAGCACCTCACACCGGTTTTTCCCAGATACCTCTCCACAAGACGCATGGCACAGAAGCTCCCGCACATAGAACAGGTTTCCTCAAAGGCCACGTTGCGTTCCCTCCGGTATCGTTCTGCCTTCACAGGATCCAGAGCCAGGGCAATCTGTTTCTCCCAGTCCAGGGCCTTTCGGGCCTCGCTCATTGCCCTGTCCCACTCCCAGGCTCCAGGAATCCCCTTGACGAGGTCTGCCACGTGAGCCGCAAGACGGGCGGCAATAACTCCTTCCCGCACATCCTCTACAGTGGGTAATCCCAGATGCTCAGCAGGGGTAACGACACAGATGAAATCGGCTCCGGAAGATGCCGCCAGCGCCCCTCCTATGGCCGCCGCAATATGGTCGTAACCTGGCGCCACGTCGGTCACGATGGGCCCCAGAACATAGAAAGGAGCACCATGACACAGACGCTTCTCAAGGAGCACATTAGCCTCCACGGCTTCAAGGGGCACATGACCGGGACCTTCAACCATGACCTGCACTCCTGCCTCCCGGGCCCGGTCAACAAGCTCCCCAAGGATGAGGAGTTCCTGAATTTGCGCCCGATCGGTGGCATCAGAGAGGCAGCCGGGCCGCAAACCATCGCCAAGGCTCAGAGTGACGTCGAAGCGCCGGGCGATTTCCAGCAGGCGATCGTACTCAGCGTAGAGAGGATTCTCCTTCTCGTGGTAGAGCATCCATCCGAGGAGGATTGACCCTCCCCGGCTCACGATATCGGCAATCCGCCCTTCCCGTTTCAAGCGCTCCACCACTTCCAGGGTCACACCACAGTGCACGGTCATGAAATCAACACCATCTGCAGCCTGCTCCTCAATGACCCGGAAAAGGTCGGAGACCGTAAACTCCACAATGCTTCCGTGCTCATCCTGGGCCTCCGAAGCAACCTGGTACACGGGCACCGTCCCGACCGGTACCGGCGAAGCGGAGAGGATACGGCGCCGACACTCCCGAACCCCAACGGTGCTTAAGTCCATAACGGTGTCCGCACCAGCCTCAAGAGCCGCTCTCAGTTTCTCCAGTTCTGCTTCAATACTGGGACGGGAAGGGGAAGTACCGATGTTGGCATTGACCTTGGTCCTCAGGCCCCGGCCGATACCGCAGGGGTTGAGGTGAGGACGGTGGTTGTTCGCGGGAATCACCACAGTTCCTTCGGCTATCCGCTCCCGGAGAACTTCAGGATCCACCCCTTCTTTTTTGGCCACAAGCACCATCTCAGGGGTTATCTCTCCCCGACGAGCTGCCTCAAGCTGAGTCATCCCGACACCTCCTTTGCCACTCCCTTAAGGTACTCATCGATGAGGTAAGCGGCTTTTTTGCCCGAAAGGAGCATCCCTCCAAAAATCGGTCCCATGCGGCATCCTCCTGCCACGTTGTTTGCCGCCATCCCCGCCACAAAAAGACCCGGAGCAACCATGCGGGTGTTTGCCACAACGTCTTCTTCGCCTCTCTCCGCGTTCATGAAGGACTCCCTGACAAGGCTCAGGCCTGTGCGTCGGCTGTAGAGGGTAACGAGCACCGCCTCGTGCCCCGTGGCATCAAGGACGGCTAAAGCCCTAAGGACCATGGGGTCCACATGGAGCCCTTCCATTTCGATAGCACTCTGGTTCACCACCACCCCTGTGACGCGCTCTCCCGTCACATGGAGGTCAACGGCAGTCACGAGGTTCAGTAGCTTCACCCGGGGATGGGCAGAGGCCCGAGCAATGAGTTTGCTGGCAAAAAGCGGCGCAGAGACCACAAGAGCATCCTCGTCCTCCTCAAAGGGAATCCCGGATTCTTCAAGAATTCCCACAACATCTTTCTGAAGAACAACTTTGTTGAAGCCCATGGCACCGCCCCATATGCCGCCCCCGGGGGCGAGTCTGCGGTCAAGCACTGTCACCCGGTATCCCTCATCGGCCAGGGTAAAGGCACAGACAAGGCCCGAAGGACCGGCGCCAACCACAATGACGTCAGAGTTCACCGCCTCGCTGAGGTCTCGGAAATAGTGTTTCAAGATGAGTCTACTCACCTTCTCATCGGGAACGGGATTCGAAAACGCCCGCACGGCAACCACCTCCAGAAGACTCCAGTACAAAAAAAGCCACCTGCCAGGTCGGCAAGTGGCCCAAAATCCACCAACTCCCTCCGCTGGCATTACCCAGATCAGGTTCAAAGGGTCGAGAGCTTGCGCTCTCCTCTCAGCCCCGCGTTATGGAGCTCCCCCGGTTCCGTATTCACTTTGAGAGCATTATACCAGAAAAGAGCTGGGGATTTCCACCGGGCTTTCCGAAAACCCCTTGACACTTCGTATTCCTCATAGTATATTCTACCTTGCCTGGTGGGCCGTTAGCTCAATTTGGCAGAGCAACTGACTCTTAATCAGTGGGTTGCAGGTTCAAGTCCTGCACGGCCTACCAGAAACTCTCTGAAATCAGGCTTTCCAGCCGCCTGCTCTCCCCGTAGAATCCTGCTACTGCAAGCGATTTTGCAGCAACGTCGTCGGAAAACCTCTTTGAAAAAGTCACGGGGCTTCTCCGCGCTCGTCTTTTGAGTCCGGGGATGAGCTCGCTCTGGGTGCCCGTGGGGATTCTAAAAAGCTGAGCGTTCGTCCCTCCACTGTCCTGGCAAAATGTAAAGGGGCGATTCCCTGGCCTTCTACCCGGGTCCTTCAGAGCCAGCTCCCAAACCAGAGAACAGAGACCTCGCTTGCGGCAGAAAAGGCCAAAAAACGCAGGTAGAGCGAATGCTCCTCCAGCCCCCAGAATCTGCAGGGAGAAGATTGGAGCTCCCCCAAAGAAAGGTCCAAAATTACTGCGAAAGCATCTCTTCCAGGCCAAAAATCCGGACCGAGCTGCGATACATGAGGGATTCCACGAGGAACACGGCACCCTGGCGGGAAATCTGGCCCTCGGCGAGGAGTTTCCCCACCACCCGGCAAATCATCCGGTCAAAGACCTCGAACCTGCTTCCTTCTGAGAGAATCTTTCGCCCATCGGCCACCGGTCCTCCCATGGAGGCAAGGAGCGAGGAATTCGCCACTTCCAGGAGGGCCTGTTCAATGAGGTGAGGAGCGTCGTTGAACCACCAGGGGAAACCCGTGTGCACCCCGGGAAAAGCCCGCTCCAAAGCGATGTTCACGTGGAGGCACTCGTGGTTCATAGCATAGAGCACCAGGTGAGACTCGTCCTTGCTTTTCCCACTGAAAAATCGGGAAAGAAGGGGTCGGAGGTTCTCCACAACCTGGATACCATCAAGCGTCACATCGCCTCCGGTGTCGCTCCCCCACCGGGTGTAGAGGTAATCATTGGCGTTCCTGAGCACTCCATAGTGGATCTGAGTCACCATGCGGTGTTCCCGGTTCATTTCACAGAAACGGTGCATCATGTAGGAGATGAAATCCCGTACCTCCGGAGAGCGAGGGGCAAAGCGTTCGCCCCTCTCATATGCCCGGATGAAGATTTCCTCCGCCCTCTTTTCCTCCACCTCAAGCCCAAAGGGCTCAAGAAGCCCGTGGTCGCTTGCGCGGGCCCCCAGAGAGGCAAAATACGCGTGGCGTTTGCGCAGGGCCTCCACAAGACCCCGGAGGGTGGTATCTTCACCGGTAAGCGCGCAGAGTCGCTCAACGTTTTCCTTCCACTTCTCGTCGAAAATGTTGCAGTATACATCGGGACGAAAAGTGGGGAGAAAGATTATATCGGGAATCATCTTCTTCGCTATCCTGTGGTGCACAAGGTCATCGGCAGGGTCGTCGGTGGTGCAAAAGAGTCTGCCACCCATTCGCCGAAGGAGTTCCTGTGGAAGCATCTCCTCCCGCTGCAGGGCTTCTTCCGTTACCCTGAAGATATGCTCTGCTGTATCCGGACCAAGGCACTCCTCAAGGCCAAAGACCCTCCTGAGGTCAAGGTGCAACCACTGGTGCACATGGTTCCCCTCAAGATAGGGAAAGACCCTCCCCAGAGCCATCCACTTCTCAAAATCAGAGAGAGCAGGGTCGTAGGCCAGGTCATGGGAGAAAGGCGGGAACTTCGCTGCAAGCTGTAGCAGGTAGTGGTCACGATTCCCGTAGCGCTCATCCACCACCTCTGCTTTCCAGATGTTCACCAGAGACCGGTTCTCACAAATCTGCTGGAGGCTCAGATGGGTGTGGACATCGACAATCCCACAGGTCCTCCGAAAAGGCAAAGCAACCTCGTGGTAGAGCCACACGGCCTCTTTCGTGGTGAGCAACCACTCCGGTCCCAGGAAATCCCTATCAGCCAAAAGAGCGAGACCTCCTTTCAGGACTTTCTGGAGGACATTCTACCACGACTCTCCTCCAGTCCTCTCTTCATCGTTCTAGCCCGTATGCTGGATTCGCTACCCAAGACTCACCCGGACTATCCGATTCTGGAAAGAATACGTCGCGATTCCACCCTGCAAGCTCTTCAAAGGAAGGGGCAAAGGAGGTATACTCGTTCCTGGTTTCTGGCATTCTCTGTGAAGTTCGCCATTTCAGGGAAAATCACCAAGAATTCCGGGAGGTTGAGCATGTGCTTATCGCAGGCTTTGTAGGAAGCCCAAGGCGGGGTGGAAACACAGAAATCCTGGTGCGGAAAGTCCTCGAAGGCGCAGCCTCGCAGGGAGCGGAAACGGCAATCTATTTCCTCAACGAGCTCACCATCCATGGGTGCCAGGCCTGCAACTTCTGCAAGGAACACGCAGGGTGCCGCCAGGAGGACGACATGACCCTCCTTTACGAGGTCCTGAAAAGGGCCGACGGCTTTGTCCTTGGCTCACCCATTTACATGGATTACCTGACCGCTCAGACCAAGCTCTTCCTGGACCGGCTCTTTGCTTTCTTCGGCCCCAATCTCGAATGTACCCTCCCTCGGGGGAAGAGAGCCGTCCTTGTGTACTCTCAGGGTGGAGGAAACAATCCCGAGGTGATGGAGTCTCTGGCAAGGTTCCTCCGGGAGGCTCTGCATGTGGAGGTCGTGGGGATTGTGGGCGGGAGTGGATGCAACGTTCCCGGCGCGGTGAGGGAGCGCAAAGATCTTCTCAGTCGGGCTTTCGAGCTTGGGAAAAGCCTCGTGGAGTAGAAACTACGCGAGGATTCTTCGGCACTCAAGGCCCAGGCCACCGTCAACACACCGTAGAATAGCACCCAAGAGGCAATGAGCACCTTCCGCCGGAACCCTACAGGGATCCTCTAAGGCCTCAGCCATACCCCATCGGGAATACTGTACAGAAGCACCGTGCCATCCTCGGCACCGGTGGCCAGGAATTCCCCGCCGGGGGAGAAGCACACCGCCGTGACCGTACCGGAATGGTCGGAGAGACTCACCACTCCCTCCTCCTGAATCGCTTGCAGCTGCACCTGGCCATCCCGTGAGCCTGAGGCAAGGGCTGCTCCATCAGGAGAAAAGGCTATTGACGTCACCCACTCACGGTGACTTTCAAGAACCCTGCAGGAACCGGCAACTCCAGTTTCCCAGAGCCACAGCGACCCGTCATCAAGTCCTGCCGCAAAATGCTCTCCATCCGGTGCAAAGGCTACCGCCGTTACTCCGGCATCGTTAGAGAAGACAACCACCGGGTTCCCTTGCGTCCAGTCCCAGAGCACTGCCGTTGTATCGAGGCTGCCGGAGAGGAGAAACTTCCCATCGGTGGTAAAGGCCAGAGCCATCACCCAGTTGTGGTGACCTTCAAGGGTTCTCACGAGCTTCCCCGTTTCCACTTCCCAGAGCCGCACCGTGGTATCATCAGAACCCGAGGCCAGAAATGCTCCACCAGGGGCAAAGGCCAGGAACCGCACCCAGTTTGTGTGTCCCCTGAGCACCCGAAGGAGCTCCCCCGTTGCCACGTTCCAGAGCTCCACGTTCTTCTCCGACCCCAGGGCAAGAAGCGCTCCATCGGGAGAAAGGGCCATGCAGTTCACGAAACCGGTTTGCGCCCGAACGAAACGCACCTCCCTGAGGGTGGGAACCTCAAAAAAGCGCACACCGAGCACCACACCCACCGCAAGCTTGCCTTCTGAGGTAAACCCAAGCCCCTTGACGTACCCCACATCGACCTGAGAGACCGGTGCTTTTGCGCTGGCTCCACCGGTTGTAGCCACGAGGAGCAGAAAAAGCAGTAGAACCGTGCCGCCCCCTCGGGACACCATACTCTCCCCTCCTCACGATGTGTTTGGCTCATTCTATCAAAAGCACACCGGGGTGTCATCCTGAATGCGCCAGAGCCGTCACCCCCGGCGTGCAACAGGCCTTTCAGCGAATTCGAAACGATGCCCCACCACAGGGTTCTCCGCCACGGTAAGGCCCTGGTGTTTTTGCCAGGGCAATTTTGCCCTCTGGGGACCTTATTTTGCGCCCAAAATACCGGCTCGCCACTCCGTTCTTTGCCTCTACAAGGTTGCCGTTTCGTCTCCAAAGCAGTCTCACCTCTCAGGGGTCATCGTAAGCCTCGTTTTTTGCCTGCGAAGCAATCTCGTGAGACTGCTTCGCTTCGCTCGCAGTGACAAAAAGAGGGACTGCTTCCGGCTACGCTCTTCGCAGTGACCTCTCCTTTGTCACTGCGAGGTCGTAGTATCGCCTCCGAAGCAGTCTCTGAGGTTCCTCGCCGCTTCGCGGCTTCGCAATGTTCTGTGTTCAAAGTCAAGTCCCCTGGAAGGCAAAGCTCCTTTTCCGTTCTAAGTAATGGGGATCATAGGGAATCCCACTCCTCAGGATGGCGAAGATCT